>CEPK01157683.1_pt1 | contig 20198 bp, 26 predicted proteins | sample 356231 | NCBI WGS metagenome assembly CEPK01 (sample SAMEA2620259, study PRJEB7988) | marine metagenome | biome: marine biome (ENVO:00000447); feature: deep chlorophyll maximum layer (ENVO:xxxxxxxx); material: "saline water (ENVO:00002010), including plankton (ENVO:xxxxxxxx)" | depth 80 m
TAATTGTATTAGAACTATTTCTAGTCCTAGCAATATTATTTATAAGACCTAGGTGTTCTTCTATGAGTGTTTTGGTATTTTTAACTACAAAAGGACTATATTTCCTTACCAATAAACATGTATCTTTCAGTATAAGATCATCACTATAATCATCAATAAAATTAATCGCCTTATTAAATATAACGACTGTTTCAAGTGCTATTTGTTTTCCTAATAGCATTTTCAATATTAGAGGATGCTGGTCATCAACTGTAGCATCTTCTATATTGTCCTTTTCCATTCTTAATTGAATTGCATGTAAATCCTGTTCAAATGTGTAAGCTCTTTTCTCTTTATTGTTTTTCCATACTTTATATGTTTCCAATGCCTCAGCATCAAACATACCTCCCCAACGATCTCCACTTACAAAATTAGAAACAAGTATATCTATTATTTCTTGTCTTCTATGGTCTCTTGCTAACTTCCTTAAAACCATCAAGTCTTTGCGCTTTAGGAAAGTTTCTTTTTTACCTTTAGCTGCAAACTTATGTTTAGTTATATCATAAGACTCTGTTGTAAAATGTAATTTGAGTGCTAAGTATATCTTATAAACGTCAAATGGGTCCATTACTTACCAATATCTTTTATATTGTTTTTACCTATAACTTGGTAAGCACCTTTGTTATATGCCGGTGCAACTGTATAACCAGAACTAATCTCTTTCTTTTCCATATCCCAGGTGTGGTTCTTTGTGCCTTTACCTGCTGAACTACTACCCATAGGCATAGAAGGATATTTTCTTAAATGTTCTTTATGTTGTTCTAATGTTTCATTAGTTACGGGTCTAGTAACTGCAGGTATTCCTGCCTTAGTAGTATTAATTCTTTTCGAAGGATTATTCTTTTTATAATTCTTTCTTTTCCTGCCGTGCATGTCATATCTCAATGAGCCACCCATATTCATAATACCCATAACAATCTCCTATAAAAGTTTTTCTGTTTGTCTTTTTTCTTTAAGCAAATTTAAATCTAATGCTTCGTTTTTAATTTTTTCTTTTAAAGATGCTGTTAAGTATTTAGACATACTTTCTATTTCAATATCTTTTTTAATGCAATAATCAACGACCATATCCATACAAGGCGAACCTGTATTGTATGCCATTTTTTCAATGTATTGTGAAAATTCAGTCGAAGTATGAAACTCCTTTGTAATAAGAAATACATCACTGACTTTCTTTTCAGTCATTTCTATTGTGTTGTCCACTACGATCTTTGGGGTCATAATTTGTCTTGTTCTCCTTTACCCAATGTTGTAAATAAGAATGTACATCATTAGGACATTCTATATAAGGATTTTCACAATGGGTTATCTGTGCTTCACTTGGTCTATCAAATTCATATATCATAGGACAATCAAAGTTGTCTGCTATAGATTGAATAGACTGAGGATTTCCTTTTCCAAAATGTGCAACAGAAGGTGCTTCTTGATCTACCATTAATTGTAATAAACCTTGTATTACATCATTAACATGGGTAAAGTCTCTTTGCTTTTTTCCGTTGCCATATATTGTTAAAGGGTTACCTTGTAAGTAATCCTTTTTAAATTTTCTAATAACAGTACTATAAGGTCCATAGTCTGCCTCTCCTGGCCCATATACATTGTAAAAATACATTAATACAAAATCTAAACCATATAGGTCTCTGTATAACATCAGCATGTGTTCACACATTGCCTTGCTAAATGTATATGGATTTGATGCTGCTTCTTTGTATTGTGTACTAGAAGAAGTAGCAAAAAATAATTTACAATTAAAAGTTCTAGCCCAATCAGCAACTGTTGCTGTTGTTCCTATATTGTTTTTAATTGTTTCAGTTGGATATTCTAAAGCTCGTCTTACTCTAGGTGTATTAGCTAAATGAAATATCGCTTGTGGCGGTTCTATATAGGCATCATGAGGATTAAATTCTGCAACATCACATATATGATATTCTACATTATCATGATTCCAAACCTGTTTACCTTGCCTTTGGTCATCAATAACATGGACAAAAAATCCTTGATCCAAAAGACGGTGGGTTAGGTGTGACCCTATAAACCCACAACCGCCTGTAATCATTATGTTAGGTAAATCGGTTAACATAGTGCTATTATAGATTCTTTATAACCTTTAGTCAACTGGTTTGTAGAAAATATGGTTATCTATACTAACTGTTTTCTGATAATGTGATGCCCAATTAGGGTTAACCTTTTTAGAATGGTACCATAATGAACCATTTGTAAAATCACTTGCACTCCAACCCATCATTACTTCTGCTAACAAGTATATCTCGTCCCAACATGCTTCTGTTGGTGTGTCAGATTTCCCATCACAATACCAACTAAATTGGCATGAGTGTAAATCTATTCTACCGCTTGGATAATACTTTGTCTGTTTAACAACACCACATACAGAGTCAGGAAACCTTTTATCTTCTACTCTGTTTAATACCACAAGTGCTACTGCAATTCTTCCTGCTGTAGATTCACTCCTAGCTTCAAAATATATATTTTCTGCTAAGCATCTGATTTCATTTTCATCCGCTTCCACAGGGTTTGAAAACCCTAACATTCCAAAAAATAATATCGGTAATAATTTCCATTTAATGTTCATGTAAATTCTCCCTTTACTATTAAAAGAAACTATTCTAGATCAATGTCAACTTTCTTCTTCCTGTTGTACTTTGTTCTATCCAAAAAGACCTTGGCCTTGTTATACTTTCTAGCATACTTGGCGACAGGATTCCTGCTCTTTGGTAGTTTCTTTTTCATATTACTATTTATATTAACTTCTGTAGGGGCATAAATCAAGCACCTGTAGGACCATTTATTGTAATGCACCTGTTGGGAAATCTACTTGTGGTTTCCCGGTGCTTACTACTTTCCCGGTGTTTCAGAAGTTTTGATTGTAACGTCTAAGTCTTTTCCTTCTGGTACAGAAGCTGTAAGTGAAATATTTGCTCCACAACCTGATAAGAATGAAAGTACAACCAATAATGCTAATCCTTTAGCCATTCTTGCTCTCCATTAATTGTAGAATTATTTATATGCCTAAAAAATTATTAAAAAAAATTTTTTTATAAATAGGTATATAAGGTATTTATTTCGTAAATACCCTTATATAAGCAGTATTAATATTAAAAATAGGAGAGGTTTCATGACCACAGCTACATTTGGCGAAGTAGCGAAGCACATGAAAACCAACATTGATAGACTAAGAGAAGATAAAACATTTTGTATCTTCTGCGATGCGGTTCAATTAGTAGCGATTATGTCCGCTCCGTTACTTTTGCCCTTAATAATAATAGTATTATCAGATCTTCAAGGAGGTATGTTCTCATGAACGACCTACGCAAAGGGCTGACCGTTTTGAATCAAGTTGTATTGACAGCAATTCCACTAAGCATTTTTTATTGTGTGTTTTTGTTTGTTCAATGGGCTAGTTAATGAAAAACTGGGAGTAATACAGTTTAGGGAGGCTTCGGCCTCCCTTTTTATATGCAGGAAAGCCCACCTAAGTGGGCTCTCCCGTCGAAAACATTATCCTTCGTTTTTCAATTTACCAGTAGGAAAATCAGGCTCTGGAACTTCAAGTTCAGCAGCTTGATCTTTTACTTCTTTACCAACAGTATCAACGACACCTGCTGTAACCTCTGCTGTAGTTGAAACAACATCAGAAACATCTTTTGCCACAGCTCCAACCATATTTGCACCAGCTTGTGTTGCTGTTGAGATTGTTGTTGCTGCTACATTTCTAGCTGTGTCTATACCGGTGGCTACTGAAGCACATCCTACTATAAAAATGAATGGAAGAATAGCTAGTATCTTCTTCATTTTTCTCCTTGATACAATGTCAGTATTGCATCGTTTTATTTATAAAAATCTGACGGTTTGTCAGAAATTTATGTCCAAAAGGGTCCTCGATACCAACCTATTAAAGAATAACGAGTACCTTTGGTTATTTTTGATATACTGTGATTGTAAAAACTAGGAAATATTAAAAGAGAACCTAACTCTGTAGGTCCATGTGTAACTGTACCAGGTGTAATTTCCATTCTAAATACACCTCCTTCATAATCTTCAGGATCACTTAATTGTACAGACAACGAAATTTTTCTACATACAGGAGTTGTAATATGTGTTTGATATGAAGGATACATATCTCGGTGCATTTGGAAATGGTCTCCAATAGTGTATTTGGCAAATTGCCAATCTACTTCTCCAGCATTTAATTTAATACCTTTTTCTTTTGCGTATTCTTCTGCTTCTTTTATAATTTTATTCTGTGCAGGAAATGTTTTATCCCTCATGAATATAACTTTGCCTGAGCGTTGTTTTGGATCTACTCCACCACCAGCAGAGTTGGCATAGTTGCTAATTTCAGCATCTATGTATTCACCATTATTTTCAAACCATGTTATGGTTTCAGAACATTCTTTTTCAGTTAAAAAATTTTTTTGGAAACTATACATTACTCAAATGTTCTTCGTATGCGTCTCTTGCTTCCATAAGTTTGGGCACCCATTCATCTCTTTTTTCTACCCAAATAGCAGGACCATCATCTTCTTGTGCCATTAAAATTACAGTTTGGTCAACAGGTATTCCTGTTCTTTCCTCAAACATAATAGCATAAGCTGAACATTGTATAAAGTAATTATAGCATTGTGATCTTGTTTTTCTTTTCTTAGATGTCTTAAAATCTATTACAGATAATTTGCCATTATATTCTGCAATACAATCCACTTGCCCTGCAAGTCTTAGATGGTCAGAATACAATTTTGTTTCTAGTGCATGAATGTTATCTATATCATTCAACTTGGGACGAAATTCTTTGTACATTTCTTGATCTAAAAGACTTAACCTATCTGTATCTTCAGGTAAATTCTTTAATGCACTTTCACACAATTTATGAATTGAAGTACCTCGTGTAGATGCCTGCCTTGATATTTTATCTGCAGTTTTTGCACCCACTCGTTTCCTCCATTGTTGTATGAATGGTTTCGTCTTATGTGAAAGAATTGTCGTAACAGACGGATAGAGCTCACCTGTTGGTGTCTCATATCTCCGTCCGTTAGGAGTATTCTTCGTTTTTATTTTTTCAATATCTAACGATACATGATTAAACATAATAAAAAGTCCTATTACTTATTTATCACAATTTGAGAGTTGCCTCTATTAAGACCATCTTCTCTAGAACCACCTGCTGAATATCCAGCTATATAATGTGGTCCAGTCCAAGCAACGCTATAGTTTTCAAAAATGTTGCCTCTTGGTCTATTAAGAGCTGGAGCATTGTAACCTGCTGCTTTTAGGATATCACCCTCTCTAAACCTTTCATGAGTTAAATTAACGAAACCCCAAACTCTGTTTTCACATAAGATTTTAATGAATTTACGGCCTTTTTTAATTTCAAGTCCTGCTTCAAATTCAGCAACTTTTTCATCTACGTCAAAACTAAAATCATTAGCTCTTTTAGAAGCTGTATTCCAACGTCTGTAGTCTTCTGCTATTGCCTTTAGTAGTGTATTTAGCTCTTTTTCCATATTAATTTCCTCACTTTTTTATTTAATATACATGTATTATGCACTCTTTAGGACCAAATGTCAAGCATTTTTTCAAGTATTTTCAAATTTATCTTCGTATTTTACCCTTGCAAGTATGTATTCCTTGACTAAATCTGACCTAACTATGTCTTCTGGTCCAAATTCTATTGTACCAAATGAGGGCATATCCTCTGCTATTTGTATGAACTTTTTAAGTCCTGATTTGTCATTACTCTTGTATAAGTCTGTTTGCCTATAATCTCCACAAAATATGATTTTTGAACTATGTCCTACTCTTGTCATAATACTGTTAATTTCCATGTCATTCATATTCTGACATTCGTCAACAATTATAACAGAGTTATCTAATGTAATACCCCGTACAAAAGAAGTACACATGAAATATAGATACTTCTGTTCAGACAATCTTTGGAATGGTTGCTGTTTTTGTGGCAACAATTCATCACACATATTTTGATATGGTATAGAATACACATCTATCTTTTCGTCATAATCTCCTGGCAAATGTCCTATCTCTCTTGAAGGGACTGCTGAACGAATGACTATAACTTTATTATATGGACCACCTTTACCTAAGGCATCGTCTAATGCTTTATATAATGCAATAAAAGTTTTTCCTGTACCGGCAGAGCCATGTAACAGTAAAGCATTCTTTCTTTTGTATAATTGGAAAAAGTCATTTTGTGTTTGTGTGATTGGATCTATTCTTTTTAAATCCGTATATTTGACTTTAAGTGGGGTTGATTTTCTTGTTTTATTATCTTGTACTAACGCTAAGTTTTTCCTAGCCATATATATTTTCTCCTGTTAAATGATTTTAACATAACAAAAATAATTTTTCGTAAGTACCTCCTAACCCTTGTCGCCCATGATCGGGCCTAATTTTTTCTTTACTCGTTTTAACGAGTCCCTAATTGCTACAGATTTTGCATCCTTCTTACCAAAGTCATCTGCCATTGGACTTGTTGGATTAGCATCTGCAATTCTAGATAATACTGATTTAAAACCATCGTCTGTTTTTGTTCGGTCACCACCTCTATGGCTAACTATTGCCGGAGCAGTTATTTGTTTGCGTATGTGTGGATTGTCTTCCAGGTAGTTATCAGCCTCTGAGATACCCATAAAGCTTTCAAATACTTCACCTGTTATTGTATTTTCAAAAACGTATGTTGGCATTATATTCCTTAATGTACTGCTATGGATATTTCTTCCATTGCGTCTATAATTCTATTTATAATGTTTCGTCCATGTTTTGATACTAAATCGGAGTTATATCCTTGTATTAAACACCTTTTTATATATAATGGGTCTAACTGTTTTAGTGTTTTTCTAGTGTATCCAATTTCATCAAAACCGAATGTATTTACGCAAATAAGGGCCATATCTATCTCAATTTCTTCATAGAAAGACATTCTATAGCCTTTAATGACTTTAGGTTTCTGTTTAAATTGTATTACATTGTCCATAACATTACTTATAATAGTCATATTTTATACTTCCTCATCTCCATTTAGTAATCTTTCTGAATTGGCAAACCACTTATGCTTATCTCTTTTGATTGTAAAATAATCAGGTGCCGCTGTTGGGTCACCTGGCCTATAGTTATTATAGAGTTTATTTTCTATCTTATTATATAAGTTTTCAATATCCATGTTTTTAGTTTGTACAGGGTGATCTGTATCGTGTGATCTGTATGTACGAAACTTATCATCTAAGTCTTCTGTATAAGGATCATTATATATTAAATCCCACCATTCGGGGAAAGTATCTTTAAATGATTCTTTTCTGTATTCATCACCTCTTGCTGTCATATAAACGAACTCTTTATATGAACTAGGGTTCCATTTTTTTATTTCCATAAAGTTAATAACTTGTTCTAATTGTGCTTTTGATGTTTCATAACTCGTTACACCATTTGCATACTTTGTTGCATGTGTTTTTTTATCATCAAATGTAGGATTCCATATTTTACTATTGTGATATTTCTCTTTGACAGCTAGTTTTAGATCTGGTCTTAAGTTTTGTATTTTATAAAATGCTGGTTCATGGACAAAGTTTACATAAGCATAAACATTCATATCCATAAACTCCTCTAATAACTCTGGTAAATAGTAAACATTTAAGAAACTAATAGTAATACATACAATGACAGACCAACCAGGTGTTTGGTTTGCTATCTTAACATGTTGTAATAAGTTTGCCTTTGTTTGTTCCCATTTGCCTGGGTTACGAATATATTCATATTGTTCTTCTTTGCCGTCTATAGAAAAACTAATTTTACAAGTTTTAAATCCTTTCATAATTTCTATTTTAGATGGATCGTAAACTGTGCCATTTGTATTAAAGTGTAGATTTTGTTTTTTACTTACACCACTATCTACATTCTTTTTAAGAGCTTGCCATTGTTTATCTACAAGGAAAGGTTCGCCTCCATATATGTCTATATTTTTTAGTTCACTCCAATACTTGTCTAGTTCTTCCCATACTTTAGATTCATCATTATATGATTTACTAAATTGACCCAACCATTTGTTGTAGACTTTTTTCTCCATGGTAGGAATAAGTTCATCTCTAGGTCCTCTAAATGTGTGCATTTGTTGATAATATTCTTGACCCCATAAACTACTAGACCACGGCCCACAAGTTCTACATCTCATATTACATATATTACCTAGATTAATCTCCATATTTTTTAATTCAACAGAGTCTATAAGATCCGGATTTTCTTGATTGTCTCTTAACCTTTTACTTTTCATTCCAGACGCTTCTTCATTCCAACATTTAGAGCAGTTAGGATGTTCAAAACCGTCTTCTAAAGCTTGTTTTATTTCTTTAGCTTTTTTACCTTCTCTTATTTCTTGTATGGTATGTTTTTGTATGTTTCCTATTGTGCCATCTTTTGTAGTAAGTTGTTCATTACTTTGACAGCAGAACATTGTTGTACCATCGTTAAATAGCCTTATGCCTGTATCCACATGGACACATCTTTTGTTATTCGGGTTGAACCCGAGTTTTACATTATCGCTGTCCTGACTCATATCTTCTTATTACATCCGCCAACCAAGGTATGTGGTCCTCTAGTTTCTTGTTATATAATTTATCCCATCTATTAGTTCTATCTATAAATTCTTCCCATATAAACCGCTTTCTATCAGATGGATATTGATTCTCTACCATTTCTTTAAAGTTAGCTATCTTATCTGTATGTTCACCATGCCATAATAAAAACTTCTTACATGACTCATTAGTTTCAAATTGTTCTTCATACTTTTTAAATAATTCTTTTTTAGCAAAGTCAGGTAATAATCCTATTGCATTATGTTCTCCAAAAGCAAAGTTTAAATGAAACGAATTAAGTTGGGGTATGTAGTCATCTATATATTCTAAGAAATCAAAAAACTCCCACGCATTGTATATGCTTAAAACATGACATATTTCTGCTTTTATATTAGGTTGTGCAATACATTTTTCTAAGTTAGGATATATTTTGTCGTGTATTCCATTTTGCCTTATATATTCCAAAACTTTATGATGACCATCAATACTGTGAATAACATTAACTGCCTGAAACTTTTTCCAATCCTCAAAAAAGTCATGCTTCTTATAAACAAAAGAAGTAGCATTTGTACTATATATTAATGTCTTTTTAAATAGTTTATTATCTACTAAATATTTTAATATTTGTGCATGTTCTGGTTGTAGTAACGGCTCTCCTCCTGCAAAATAAAACTGTTCAACAGTATGTAGTTGGTCTTTTATTTCCTCATTAAAATAATTATTATATTTAGGTGCACCTGAATAAGCAATAATGTTTTCAGACTTAGACAGTATTCCTTTTGCTTTATATTCTTCTTTAACGTTTCTTGTCAAAGCTCTATCGGAACCTCTTGCAGCTATAGAACTACTTAAATCTCCTCCACATGTTCTGCATTCTAAATTACATAAATTACTAAATCTAAAATCCATATAATATATTTTAGGATCTTTGAGTGTGCCATCTTCTAATGTGTTTTTAATTCTATCTTCAATTAAATGGTCAAAGTTTGTATTAAAGTCGCGTCGCCAACTTTTCTGAATACCAGCATCTTCTAATTTATAACATGACTTACAAAAGTCAACTCTCTCACCTTTAAGAAGAGACTTCCTAATACTTTTCATTGTGTCATTATTTTGTACTTCAGTTATTGTTTCTTGTGTTAAGTCTCCTACATCACCAGAAAAGTCTGATAGACAACATAACTTAGCCGTACCATTGGGCCATGAATGTAAATGTATCCATGGTAAAATACAAAATGTTTTTGAAACTTTATCTGTCATTCCATTCCTGTCTTATAGTTTTATACCACTCAGCATATTCTGGAAAAGTATCTGTGAATGATTCGTTTCGTCTTTTATCTAACATTTCTGTATAATTAACAAAACTATTTTTATCAAACTCTATAGGTTGTTGTATGTAGTCTTTAAGAGTATTAAATTCTTTTATTGCGTTCATATCCATTCCAGGAACTTCTTTACTACCGTTTTCTGTACACCACTCTATATGTTCGTCTATTCTGTCTGTTATTTCATCTTTAATCATATCGGGTAACCCTCTCATATCATAATGTAAGGGTTGTAATAAGATGTTAAACATCACAGCATCTATATTACTCATACAATTATTTTCAACTAAATAACGATGCATATCTGTCATGTGATGTATATTTTGTAAACTTACTGTAGGGCTAAAATAATAAAATAAGTTACCTTGATCTCGGCAATACTGTTTTAGTTTCTTTAAATTATCTTCTATAACTTTCCACTTCATACCATGTCTAATATATTCTGCTCTAGGTCCTACTGCATCTATACTAACACCTAACACTACCTTTTTAAATTGTTTCCACAATTCTAATATATCATTATTATTATAATCTAATTTTGTCATATTAGTATTGTAAATTATATGAACTTTGTGTGCAACACCCTTATCAATTAAACCTCGTAATACTGTATAATGTTCAGGCATAATTAAAGGCTCACCACCTGCAAAATATATTTTTTCTACATTATCATATTGATTTTCCATTGGGTCAGTATCATTTTCTATTGGGTGTATAAGAATACTATCTATTTGAGCGCCTGCTTTCTTTTCTTCTTGTGCCCATGTATTACTAAACATAGGTCCACATGAACGGCATTTTAAATTACATAAATTACTAAATCTAATATCCCAGCTTTTAATTACAGGTTCAACATATCCATCTTCATGTGTAGAAGCAATTAAAGTGTCTAACTCATCTTTAAAGTCTATATTTGCTCCTTGTCTTGCACTATGGAATCCAGCATCTTCTCTCTTGTAACAGTTATCACAAATGTCAGGTCGTTTCTTACCTTCCATCATATCCAATCGTAACTGTTTCATTTTGTCGTTGTTAAAAAGATCTTCTAAACTATCTTTTTTTAACCAACCTATTCTGGATTGTCTTTCAGGTGTCCAACTAACACAGCAAGGATAAACGTCTCCTTCTGTATTAAGATGTGTATGAACCCAGGGATATACACAAAATGAATCTTTGTCTTTTATTTCCATGTTACAGGTTTCCTTCCGCAATCCCAATAGAAGTTCTCAATTTCCGGAAAGGCTTCAAACCAATCTGTACCTCTTCTTCTATCATGTTCATCTACAAATAAAGCAAAGTCAAATCTATTTTTATATAACTTTTCTCCTTTATAGCGATTTGCTTTTATCCATTCAACTACTCGTTTGAATTTTAACCATTCAAGAGTTGAAAATTTATTAATGTCTGTATCGTCAACTAAGGACTCCATGTATGCTAAATGTTCATCTAGTTTTTCCATAAACCATTCATCACCTATTAATGCTGTTAAGTGTGGAGGTTCTAACATATATGGAGTATCAAATGTTACTCTTTGTTCTCCTTTATTATATATGTTTCTTAGTTCTAAAATATGATCTAAAAGTAAGTTAAATCTAGGAATACTTAATAAACAAAATGTAATCATAAATCCTATTTTAGAATTGTAAGTATTGTCCATAAAATACTTTACATTTTCTTCATGTTTTTCTAAGTCCAATCCGTTTCTAATCCATTCTGCTTGTTTGCCCCATGTGTCAACACTTGTATAAACTTTAACATCATGTATCTTTTTATCTTCTAAAAGTTCTGTAACAGACTTAACAAATCTATCTAAGTTTCTTCTAGGTATTCCCATGTTTGTATTAACTGAGAACTGTAAATCTTTTTTAGGATTTTCTTTGATGTAATCAATAACTTTAAAAACGTTCTCACTTATTAGAGGTTCACCACCTGTAAACCTAAGAACTTTTAAATGTGGATAACAATCTGGAAACCATTTCCAAAATGCCTCGATGTAAGGATTGTTTTCCTCATCTTCATAATAATTTCCAGGCTCAGACATTTTGCTAATATTATATTGGCTTCTGTTAACATCTTCTAGCAATGGCCAATCACCATGTCTTTTTGTTTCTTTAAACCAACTAGAACTTGCCATTGGTGCACAGTAACTACATCTAAATTGACATTTATTAGTAAAGCTCAACTCTAAGTTTGTAGGATAAACATCTTCGTTCCAATCTTTTTGTTTAGTTTGTTCTAGTAACGGCAATGCCCATGGTTCTGATGATCTTAAATGTCTGTCAGATATATTATCTCCTGGCAAGTCTTCAATACCCCAACAATAAGAACATTCATTAGGTCTGCCACCTTCTAACATTGTTTTTCGTTGTTGTTTTTTCCATTTAGAATTATGTAATGCTTGTGGATTTTCTTTTAATTCTTCTAATGAAACTTTATGAACCAATGGGTGATAACAAGAATGATTTTCTCCTGTATGTAGGTGCATAGTAACTTGATACCATTTGGCCAAGCAAAAACCAGGACCTTGTTTGTTTAACTCGTCCCTGACTTTTATAACATGATTATGATGTCCTTTTTTATTCATTACTCTCTCGGAAAATGTGGACGCAATAATTCAATTTGTTTTTCTTCATAGTCTTTATCTGCCCAAGAATAATCCCATGTATTTTCTGCTTGTAATTCATCATCTGTAAAAGTTTGTAATTTAACAATATTAAGTCTAGTCAATATTTTACTCATTAACTCTTGTCTTGTATTGTATGGTGTAGTTAATCTACCTACTCTTACCCAACCAACACCTTGTTTATCTCCTCTCTCATCTACATAATAATTGAAGTCAGGGTGTTCAGATTTAATTAGGTCTCTTTTGTTTAACCACTTTCGTAATGAACTTTTTCTTTCTGCTACTTGTTCATCTGTGTAACTTCTACCCCACCAAAGATTATATTCTCCTGAAATATATCTTAGTGCATTAATATTTTCATCACCAACATGGTCATCATCATCTGTAAATGCCTCCATTGGTGTTTTGCCTGTTTGTGAATAGTGTAGAAATATATCTCCAAAGTTTCTATTAAGATCAAAAGAGTCATAGTAACTATCGTCAAATAATTCTCTATGTATGTTTAAATAACTAACAACAGTCATGGCAGGAAGTATTTCTAATGGTAAATCATTAACTGCTAATCTACTTTGTGTTTCGTGTACTAAATTGTTTAATTGTCTTATTTGATATTTTGTTTCATCATCAGCAGTAATCATATAAGGACTTATATCCCATACTTGCCCCATTAGTATTTCAAAATGATGATGTAATTGATTTAATGCATCATACTCTAATATATCATTCCATTTCTCATGTATTGTATAACCATTCCATTTAGGATTTTCTTGTCCATGTTTATTAAGTAAGTCTACACATCTATTTAATTTTTTTCTTAAGAAATCTAAATCTCTGTCAGGATCAGGCCATGATAACCAACAAAAGTTTTTTTCATATTGTAAATTATCTTCTAAACATTGTGTGGCCATTTCAAACCAACGTCTACCAATAACTGTATCCTCTGCAACAAAATCTAACTCTAATGTATCCTTATCGTTTCGAGGATTTGCTAATGTCATTTTTAATGTGTTCAATCTCTCATCTCCGCATGAATGTATTTCCATTCATCTACTAAATGTGCAAATTCAGGAAAAGTTTCTTTAAAGTTTTTTCCTCTTCTAGTATCGTATGCAGTTACAAATTTTGCAAAGTCTCCACGATACTTCCATTGTGTTTCTTCTGTTCTTAAGTAATCACAGAATCTTTTAATTTGGTCTAAGTCATCTAAATATAATTTAGCACTACTTTGTTCTTCTAAATACTTCTCACAATGTTCCTGTATTTCATCTGCATATTCTTGTCTTTCTGATTTGTCTAATAGAACAGTTTGTAAGTGGGGAGGGAATCGTAAATAATTAACACTAAATGGCAATCTATTAAATGCAGTAACATTATGTCTACCTCTCATCTTAACAACATCATCAATAAATCCTGTAAAAGAAGGTAAACTCAATAAATTAATTGTAGTCATTGGACATAACAGAGCTTTTGTTTCATCTAAAATACGATTACAATTTTTTAACCACAGTTCATAATCCATTCCATCTCTTACATAATCATTCTGTTTACCTGTTGCTTCTGCACTTGTAAACACTTGTATTTCTATAACTTGATCTTGTATAGCATTTATTTTTTCTATTAGTCTATCTATAAGTTTGTCAGGTGTACATAAATTAGTACTAACGGCAAATCTCATTCTAGGTTTATTTTCTTTATCTAAATTTTCCTTAAGCATATCCATTACTTTCCAAAACTCTTTTGCCATTGTAGGTTCTCCGCCTGTAATACGGAATACTCTTAAATGAGGAAATGCTAATGGAAACCATTTATAAAATGCTTCTACATAAGGATTATGTTCTTTATTGTCATATGGAAATCTACCTTCAGATTTTAACCAGTCTAAATTATGAGAGCCAAACTTTGTAGGATACTCTCCGTTCTTTTTAATATCCTCCATCCACTTACTACTAATTTCAGGAGAACAATATGCACAGGCAAAGTTACAAGCATTTGATAGTGATACTTCTAAATATGTAGGGAATATATCGTCATATGGATCTTTACTTGCAATCTCATCTATTTTATCGTAAGCCCAAGTTTGTGTAGACTTTAAGTGCCTGTCTGAGAAATATCCTTTTCCTAAGTCTTCTATTTTCCAACAGTATTCACACTCTTTAGGTCTTTCGCCTCGTAACATTTTAGCTCTTTGTTCTTTTTTAAAGTTGCTATTATGTAATGCGTGTATATTTTGTTCTAATTCTTCTAATGGTATTTTGTGAGGTGAAGGGTGGTGACAAGAATGATTAAATCCATTGTTTAGATATAATGTAGTTTGTAACCACTTAGCAGCACAGAAGGAAGAACTTATCTCATTAACTTTGAGACGTTTATCCGTAAGCTCATCCATTCTCTCCTGATTATTACTCATGGTTTTCTTCTTGCATTGCCATCATCTGTCAGATGAGATTTGTTAACATCACCCCAATTATCATTTAACCAATCTAATTTTCCATCTGGATTGTATTTTTCTTTTATTTGTTTTTGACTATATAAGTTTCTTTTAAAATTGCTTTTTAAATCTATATCACTACCATCAACTATTGAATTATAAACTTTATTTGCTAATATTTCATGGTTTGATCGATCCATGTGATTGTTTCTAAAGTCTGCCATATCTGGAGGTAATTGTTTAGGTGTTTCTGATATTTCATAAACAGATATTTTATTTAAATTGCCATGACACATAGGTATCTCTCTTGGCCATACTGATTTAATTGCATGTACAGTAGAAGGAAATGAGGGTATTACAATAGGGTTAATTTTCTTTTTATACTTCATATAAGCAATAGTATTTAGAAAATTTCTTGTATGATTTGTTTCAATTTCTTCGTCCCACACATCTAACCAATATGTTTCAAAGAAATCCATATCAACAGGAATACCGGGGGTTCCTTTTAAAACAGTTTCTCTTTCTAAAGCTCGTAAGAATGATAATATTGGTCTGTCTTTTATAACCCACTTTCTCATTATTTCTGTGAGTACAATAACAACAGGATCTCCCTGTTGCATTTCAGGTAATTTATCATGGAACTTTTTTATAGTGTATTCATTTGGGCCACCACCTAGTGCATGGTTTTCGACTTCCATTCTTAGTTTTCTTGCAAGAGACATATACCATGCCCATTCTGGTTTGGGAGATATATGTGCTAAATGGCCTTCTCTATCTGTGGCGTATGAATCACCGAATATCCATAATGTATTTTTCATTTTTTACCTATAATCATATACCTATCAAAATAGTTTGGTTTGTTTTCCTTCTCATTCCAAGAACCTTCATACGGTCTTGAATCTGAATACACATAATTAGAACAAGCATTTTTCTGTATAAAGTCACCTAAGTCTGTAAACGGTCTTACATGATCTTCCACAGTTGTATCATTGTTGCCTTGTAATATATAAAAAGTTTCTTTAGGAATTTTTCTAAACCACTCCTCATATACTTCCTGACTTATATGTTCTGTAACTGTATTTATTACAACATCAGGATCGTATTCGTACTCAAATTTAGACATACAACCTTGCCATACATCATATTTTTTAGCACACCACTCTAAATACTTTGCTTCTTTATCTACGCAAATTGTATCTTGTATTCGTAACATGTCTGCTAATACACCATACCATGCTCCAAATATTACTACTGAATGACATTGTGGCATGTATAAGTTAAACTCTAAAGAGTCTGCTATCCATGCTTTAGCATTTATTTGACTTGGCCAAAATGCCTCTATCCCATCATCATAGTTTCTGACTAACTCCATCCAATGTGCTAATTGGTGTTTATTAAAGTTTGCCATCGTGTTCTCTCCAAATTATATTAGTTTTGGGTTGCCAATCGTAACCCTCGTTTTGAACATCCACATAATAAACATACTGTAAAAACCCTGAACCAGGATCTACATCAAATAACATTCTTTTATCTAGTTTAATAGATTTAAATGAATCTAATTCGTATGGCACATCACTATGACCAGGTACTCTTCTCCTATGTTGATATAACGAGTTCATAGCATGTGCATTAATATCATGTGTCATGTATTGTATTTTGTAACCATCTTTCTTTGCTAATTTAAGACAATGATCCCAAAAGTAAAATCCTAATTGATTATGTCTGTATTTTTTTAATATATGTAAACGACATATTCTTACTGCAACATCAGGGTCGCCTGTGTAATGACTAGGCTCGTATAAACAGAATCCTGCTACTCTACCTTTCCATAAAATTATTAAAGGTAGTCCTTCTGATGTTCTTATATTATATTTGTCTGGAGTAATAGATGTATTACCCTCTTCTAGTGCTTGTTCTTGAACCATCCATACTGCTGATTCTAGTCCAAGATCTATTACGTTGTCGATAACCTTATACATTCAAAATCCCTTTGGCCTGCTATAGAGCCAATCAAATAATGTCGTATGCCCATACCTTTATGGTACACGGCATGACGATATCCTATGTTTAAAAAATAGCATTTTTTCTCCTCCATTTCAACCTTTAAATGTTCTCCATTTACCCAAAAATGATTTTCTACTCCTTTATTGCCTGATATGGGTATTATAAACCTCATGGCATAAGTTGTATTATAATCAATATGTGGTGGCACTTCGCCTCCTGGAAACATTCTAGAATAACGAACTCTTATAAGTTTGTCTTGGAATTTTGAATTTAAATGTTTTTGTAGTTCACTACCATTATAAAAATCCACTGGATCATCCCAATTATGTTCGTCCATTGTAAATGGAATATTTCTTCTTAATTTATCTTTAGTTGAATATTCGTTTGCTTCACCTAATTGTTCTTCTTTTCTACACTCTGTTAAATGAAAGTGTTGAACTGCCTTATATGTATCATTGGCAATATTGTTACTTGCTACTGCTAGACCTTTATGTGCTTCAAAGTTATTTTGCCAACGATTATAGTTATCCCACATAAAATCTTCTATTAATGTGTAGTCTAAGTCTATATCTAATTGTGCAATCGCTGGATAATGTCTTTTATTGTACATTTCTATCTATCACTCGTATAAGTTGGCCACCTAAATCTAAAGGATGCCACAAAGCGGTTCTAGCGTTTTCATGATGTTTATCGTGAAACCCTTCGCCTAATGTTATAAGTCCAACCCACATATCACTATGAGCCATTCTATTTCTATGTGAAAATGTAAATACTAACGAGCCAATCATTTTGGCAAATCCTGCTGGAACTAACCAAGCATATATAAGTGCATAAGGATCATATGAAAATAATAGTGCAGCCCATATTAGTATTACATGCCAATAATATTTAACTTGTAATCTGTGTATTTTACGTCTTAGTAAATCTCTAACAAATTTAAAGTCTATATCAATTAATACTTGACCAAAGTACGCTAACATAACACCACGATAATAAGGACTATGTGGGTCTTGAGGAGTGTCAGCGTACTTGTGGTGTTCCCTGTGATTTGCTGCCCAAGTAATTGCAGGACCTACCATCATAATGTGTGCAAAGAATAATAGTAGATACTCTATAGGTTTGGGACATTTATAAGCATTGTGGGAGTATAGTCTATGGTACCCCATTGTAATACCAAGCATGATACCACAATATGTTATGACTGAAATTGCTATTGTAGCAGGGGTCCATGAAAATAGAAATAAGGAACTTAGTGCTGTAATTTGAGCAATAATTTGGCCAACCAATAATGTAACAGGCGCCCAAGATTTGTTCTGTTTATATATTGCCTTTCTCATTGATCTCTTCTAAATGTTCTAAATTTACGAACTGTGCCATTATAAAAGATCATCTTCCACCACGGGGTGTTTCTGAGCATACGTGGACGGGTATATTCCCAAGCAATGCCATCTTGATCAACCCATATTACATGATAACCAAACCAGCGTTTGCTGTTATACCACTTAGCGCTTCCTCCCTCAACAATCAGACGCTCCAGCGTCCAAAAGTAACAGTTATTTTTATCTGTAAATAACCTAACAGGCCATGACCAGAAAAAGACTGCCATTAGGAAGAAAGTAAATATTACTCTTACTATCTGCACACATTGTTCCTGTTTATGTAAGTTATTTATAAGTATTCAGAACGAATACAGTTAATATAGAAGCCCTTAAATCCTCTCTCATAGAGATTTATAATAGAATTGCAGTTAATAAGAATATTTTGGTATTCTTTACCAAAGAATTATAAATAGTGTTGTTAATCATATAGATTAAGAGTTTAACTTTCGTTATGGGAGAAGTGATGTTTTTCAGGGGACAAACAAATGAAAAAATTAAAGATACTTCCTTACATAATGGGGGTAATTCTTTTGGGCAGTATAGGAACAGCACATGCTGATCAAACAGGTAACTGTACGCAAGGTACTCAATATTGTGAGTCTGTAGAGACCAACACTACAACGACTGCAACTAATACCAATACGAACACGAACACGAATACCAATACGAACACCAATACGAACACGAACACGAATACAAGTACTTCAACGAATACGAATACAAACACGAATACGAACACAAGTACTTCAACGAACACGAATACCAATAATAATACCAATGTCAACACGACGACTTATACTGGTACTTCGACGAATACAAATAACAATAATAATACTACAAATTACACAGGTACTTCAACAAATACCAATAACAATACGAATAATACAACATATACTGGTACTTCAACGAATACCAACAATAATACCAACACCAATAATACAACGGTGAACAGTACAAGTAATAATACGAATACAAATAATTCAACTGTTGATCAAACTGTTAACAGTACTTCAAATAATACTAATAACACAACCTCTAATAATACAAATATTAATAAGAGTGAATCAACATCAGATAGTAATGTAACAACGAATAACACTAATAACAATAGGAACGAAAACATTAATAAGAACGAGAATAAAACAGAACAGACTATTAAACAAGAAATTAAAAGTCCTCCACCTAGTGCTATAGCACCTAGTATTGGAGCTAGTTTTTCTCAAGACTTATGTACAACAGGAATTAGTGGTGCAGTACAAACACAAGTATTTGGTATTGCAGGAGGTAGAAGCATTAGAGATGAAAACTGTGAAAGGATAAAACTTTCTAAAACTGTATATGATATGGGTATGAAAGTTGCAGCAGTATCTTTAATGTGTCAAGATGAAAGAGTATTCCAGGCAATGGAGATGGCAGGAACACCTTGTCCGTATGAAGGTAAAATAGGCGAAGAAGCCAAAGTAGCATGGACCGAAAATGTATGGGAGAGACCTGATTATGAGGAACACCAAGCAAAACTAGACGAAAGAGTGTCTAGAGCTCAACAAGCGGAACAGGCAATAGTCAATCAAAAGAAAGCAGAAAGAAAAGCTTGGATTAAATCTTGTAAGAGAACTAAACATACAGAAGGAAAGCACAAAGGCGTTAATAAGTCAGGTGCTACGTGTGCTAAAGAATGGAACACTTTACAAAGCTAATATTAGCAACAACATTGCTTCTTGCGCTGTTTGCAGGAAAGGCAATGGGCGACAGCTTCAATACTAATTGCACTAACAATCAAAACTGCTTTAACGAAGATGAATA
>CEPK01120202.1_pt1 | contig 20022 bp, 14 predicted proteins | sample 356231 | NCBI WGS metagenome assembly CEPK01 (sample SAMEA2620259, study PRJEB7988) | marine metagenome | biome: marine biome (ENVO:00000447); feature: deep chlorophyll maximum layer (ENVO:xxxxxxxx); material: "saline water (ENVO:00002010), including plankton (ENVO:xxxxxxxx)" | depth 80 m
TCCAGAGGCAGATTTCTCATATGGTGATGGATACATCATCCAATTGGGAATCGCAAAACATGGACTAAAATTACGAATTACTCAAGAAGTTATCGATGATAACCTTTTCGATGTATTCGGAATGTGGTTACAAATGGCAGGTCGCGCACTCGCTAGACACAAAGAAGAATATGGTATTATGCTTCTGAACGACATGGGTATCACAGTTGCTGATAACGCACAAGCTAACGATGACACAGAACTTGGACATATGTCTGGTCGTGACATCGCAGGTGCTTTTAACGGTACAATGACTGCTAATGATATCTTTGACATGTGGGTATATGGTTACCTACGTGGATTCAACTACGATACCTTATTGATGAATCCTCTTGCATGGAAAGTCTTTATGAATGACGACAAAGCAAGAGAGATATTCTTCTCTAACGGAGTTATAGCTTCAAATAGACAACCTGATGGTTCAGGTGCAAGTACATTTGGTGCTGGTTTCGGTGGTTTAGGTTATAAATCAGATCCTTACGGTAATGATTATAATAATCTAGGTACTGGATTAGCTGGTCCAAATCCTTTCACACAAAATCTGAATCCTTTAGGTGCGTCTTTTAACATTGCTCCTAAGTATTTACCTTCACCATTAAAGATCATCGTTTCACCTCACGTAGGTTACGGATCATCAACAGTTGGCGGAAAAGCTGTAAAAGTTACCGACATCATGATGGCTGATTCACAAAACGCTGGTTTATTGATGACTAAAGAAGGTATTTCAATGGACGAATGGGCTGACCCAGAAAGAGACATCAGATCGATGAAGATAAAAGAGCGTTGGGGTATGGCACTTCTTGCTCAAGGTAAAGGTGTTGCTGTTGCGAAAAACGTTGTTATCGCTGATAACTACCAATTCGAAAATAGTAATACTGCTAATCTTGCTGCAAAAGTAGTTGATGCACCTGCTATCTCTGGATCGTAAGAACCAGTAATAGTATAACGCATACTAATTAATTTAAGTGGGGGACTTTGTTCCCCCACTAGATTAATTTAAAATAATAAATAAGGAGTATAGCATGGCCGAACTAAGTAGTAAAGCTAAGTATATTAGATTAGCTCCAGGAAACGCCTTTTGGCGTACAGATGATAGTGATTTTATGTTAACAGGTATTGGTGACAAAGCTAAACCTTTTGCTGAAACTTCTAGTATTCCTAAGGATATTATTCCTAAGGTAAACCAGGCAGTTAAAGCAGGAACTTTAGAGTTTGTTAAAAAAGATCCTGAAACATATGCCACTGCAAAGTCAGAGAGCAATCCTATAGTAACTGGTATAAATAAATCTAACTTAAAGTGGAGTGATGAAGGTAGAGAAAAAAGTGGTAAAGCTTTAAAGACACCATCTTTTTCTGCTTATAACTTGACTGTAGATACAGAGGATCCTGTTTATAAAAGTGCTTTTAAAATTATGTCACTACCTGCTTCTAAAGCAGTTATTGATGAAATGACAAAAGTATTAACACAGGTGACTGACAAGGCGGAACGTAAAAAACTTCTTCTTGCATGTGCATCTATAGAAACAAGTGGTAAGAATCCTGCAGCATCTGCAAGAAGTCAGGTTGTAGAATATTTATCAGATGCACTTTTTGATTTAGGTGAAAGAAACGGAATTAGTGGTATCACTGTTACTTCCGAATCTGAAGAAGATGCTATCGTTGGAGAGGTTGTTCCTGTAAAGGTACAACAATCTTAAGTGAGTTTATTAAACCCTAAAGGTAAGGCTCTTAAACGAAAGTTAAAAAAACCTAAGAATAAAGTGGCAAAGCCGAAAGGCAAGAAGAAGGAAACAAATGAATAATGGCATTTAATGTTAAAGAAGCATCATTTTACGACGGGAGTAGTACCCCGAGTAATGCGTTATCTGCAACTGATGTACCTATTGCTTCGCCAATAGATATAACTTTTTCAGAAAACGTTGCATCTTCATCTGTGCTATCATTTTCTGTTACCTTACTTCGAACATTAGAAGATGGAGGAAGTGAAACTCCTGTTGACATTACGTTAACTCAACCACAAACTAATGTAGTTAGGATTGATCCAACAGCGGATCTAATAGAATCTGGCAATTACACTGTCTATGTTCCTCGAAGTACTTATGGTATTAAGTCTGAGGATGGTAAAACTTTACAACAAAGTTTTTCATTTTCATTTAGTACTGTAGCTGGATCAGGCACTGCACCTGCTCCAAGTGAAACTGACATAGATATTGCTGAACAACCAGCTATTCCTGAAGAACTATTCCTTGTAACTAGTACACCGTCGGTGGACGCAGTTATGCAATATGGCTATGGAAGCGTGATAGCTAAATTTGACGGAAGAGTTCCTTCAACAACCACAGTAGAAGTAAGTACAAGACATCCTTTAGGACATAATCTTATACATAGTTCTCTCTGGGTTGCAAACATGTTAGAGCCTATTGTTGTAGGCTCTGAGGTCTATATTTCTAGTAAAATGCTATATGCAGATTTAACCGCAGAACAAATAGAAAATTTAACAGTTGTAGGATCTGATCCTATAACTGATGATAGTATATTAGTTCTGGATAAAACTGCAGATAATGATGGAAACATCACGCTAGATTTTGACCCAAATACGCTTTTTGAAATAACAGTAGATATTCCTGTCAATGAACAAAGTCCAACTGTAGGATTTATGGGTTTGTTATATCCATTTTTTACGACCGTACCTGAGACTAAGCTAGAAGTTGGTCCTTTTATAGAACAGTATAATGATTTTACAATTGCTTTAGCCATATATAGACATAGCATTACTGCTGGTCAATTATGGCAAGGTACTGCAATAGATCCTTATACACCTCCGACTCGCGTTGCTGAGTATGTGATGGCTAGAACTAAAAGAGATATATTATCAACATTCTACACGGATCCAGGTGGTGCTGGTGCTGGGAGTTTAGCTCTTGGAGATTTAAAACTTTCTGGCAAGAACCTGACATCATATCTAAATGATAGTTTAAGCGCACTAGATTTAAAAATTGTAGCTTTGGAAACTATGCTTAAAAAGGGAGACACATCTAAGTCTCCTTTCACTGATCATGGACACCAAAGTCTACCAGTTCAGACATCTGGCGCAGCATTTGGAGAGAATTGGGGTACCGATTTCGGATCAAAGGGATTTAATAGAAACCTAGATAAGAAGACTTAGTCATGGCTAAGATATGGGGAAGATCATCAAAAGGGTCTCCAATAAAGAGAACTTTTGATAAGATTATTGACAATTATGGACATAAGGTTCTGTATAGGCGATATAATGTAGGAGTAGAAAGTAAGTATTATGATTCTGCTACAGGAGATAGCCAAGGTGGACCTAAATGGACATATACGGATGAAGTAATCGAAGTTAGACATGATCCCATGTCTGTTAGAGGAGCGGTAGGAACAACAATACAAGATTCGAAGATGTATACGAAGAGTAATGTTAGACCTAAAAGAGGAGATGTTATAATTGAATTAGATTATGATTCAATTGATGATGAACCTAGCGAATCCGATTTGTACTATGCGCCTCATAGAGAAGCTTTTGAAATTACAGAAGTAGATATCAAAAGAGGATTTAAGGGCAAGACAGAATTTTATTTACTGAGAGTGGTGCCTCACTTGGGAGATTATTAATGGCAAAGAATGATACAGTTGAAATAACCTTATATAACGATGGAGTCAGTGGAGCTTCAATGCCTCTCACTATTAATGGCGAGAGTATAATTGGAAATGCTGGACCTTTAGAGTATATAAGAAAACTTGAAGTAGGATTGCATTCACTAAAACCAAACCTGCAATTTAGTGCTGCATATCCTGAATGGGTAGTTAATAAGGAATCAACCATGCAAGTAGAAAACGGTATTGTTTGGAGCGTTAATAGAATGCTTCCAGTAAATTTGGGAGGTAAACCACTAACTAATCCTGAGGCAGGAACTAGAGAAGTTAAACCCCGTCTAAGAGAAGATATTATGCTAGACGATGGTACTGCTTTAAGAGTTTTAGCTCAGAGATTTACAGTCTTTTATCAGTTTGACATTTTTGCTAAAAATCCAAACGATGCAGAAGAACTAGCAGATTGGTTTCAATTTGCTTTTATGGATCACTTCGGTGGTTTGTTTGGATCTCATTACACTGTGTTTAGGCAAAGATCTAAAGATAAAGACGTAGAGGAATTAAATCAAAACTTCAATGTGAGAAGTATTGAGTATACAGTTGACCTAGAAAGATATACGGCAATTCCTCAAAGCTTAATAGATATCATTACTTTCAAGGTCAATACTGACAAAAATGAAACATAACCATGAGTTATAAATACTTAAATTATTATTAAATAATAAATATGGAGATTAATTCAAATGGCAACCCCAAAAGTAACTAGAACGCTGTTCGACAATAATCTTGATCGAACAACTCCACAGGGGCCTCAGAATAGAAGTGTCGTAATACTCGGTACTGGAACTGATGGTCCTATGTACGAAGCAGTTAAAGTTACCTCAGCAGCAGATGCATCAGATGTATTTGGCGCGCTAGGTGATGGTACACTGGTTCGTGGTATTAAAGAATGTTTTGATGCTCAGGTCGGTTCTCAAGCTGCTCCTAATGTCTGGGGTATGAGAATCGGTGGGAACAAATCGGGTAGATCTTCAATGAGTTTATCAGATAGCAACAGTAACGTTGTACTCAATGTAGAAGCACTATATGATGGAGCTACTTACAACGGTGTATTTCTAAAGAAAGCTTTAGATACACAATCAAATGCTCAAATGATATTCCTTTGGAATCCTAAAACTCAGTTGTTTTCTAAATTTTCACCAGACTTAAATGTGAACGACTTAGCAGCCGCTATTAATTCCGATCCTAACGCAAGTTCAGTTGTATACGCTACTCCTACAGACTTTGAAGATGATTTTGAAGTAGCAATTGATACAGGAACTTCTGAAGGTTCGCATAGTGGTAACGATATCAGAATACAATTAGCAAACCATGCTCAAGAAATTGCAGGAAACGGTATAGAATCGATTGATTCTATATATAGCATTAGTGATAGTGCCGAAGTTACACTAGCAGCAGGACAACAAACGTTTACACCAGGAACATTTGTTAGTGGTACAGCAAACAATAGTTGGTCTGGTATTGTAGGTAATCAAGTTGTAGCTGCAGTAACCGAAACATTACTTAACGGAGCAATAACAAATCTACAATCAGGAGATGCAGATTTTGCTATATCTGTAACATTAGACGCTAATAAAAACGAACTTATAGCTGATAATGGATCTAAATCAGTAACATTAACTTTTGTTAAAGATGATGGCACTGAGGTACCTTACACTGTAGATGTAGCTATATCTGGTAATAGTGTCACAGGTAGTATAACTGCCGCTGACTTAATAGCAGGTGGTTTAGCTGCAGGTGATAATACAACTAGTGCAAAAATAGAGTGGAATGAAACAGTAGCTGTTACACCTAATGCTGCACCAGGTAGTGTTACTCAATTTAAAATAAATACTGCTGAAACAGCTATAGAGTTTGGAGCTACACAGCCTTATCAACTAACCTTTAAATATCATGTTAAAAAATATTATGAGTTAGGATCAAATGTGACTGTGAATGATTCAGTATCGGGTGATTTCTCAATTGTAGACACAACAATGACATCTACAAATGCAGAAGGAACTGGCGGAGCTGAAGTAATTTACTTTGGTTTAGAATATCAGAATATAGGTAATGACCCTAATTGGGGTACTACAGAGGCTCCTTTCCACTTAGGTGGTGGGGCTAATGGTGCAGTTCTTACTAATCAAGATTTAGTAGGAACCTTGAACGAAGCATATGAAAACTTTGTATCTGATTTCTTTGATATAATGTGTGTAGTAGATCTAACTATGGACGCAAAACTTGCTTCTGGCGCTTATGCTGGATTCGGTCAACAAATGTCTACTTTCCTAGATGGATTTAATGGAGAGATGATCGGTGTGATTGGTTTTGAGCCTCTAGTTGGAACTGGAGTAGGTGGAAGAGTATTAAGAGAGAATGTTAAAGACAGGGTAACCTGGTTAACATCGCCTAATTCTCAACCATCTCCTGGAAATATAGCATCTGTACTTTCTGATTTTCATCAACCATTTATGTATGCGGTTGATATTGAAGGTATATTCTCGGCTAACGGTGTAAGATATACAGCTATTTCTACTGCAGCTGTTGCAGGTCTAATGGCCGCAATGCCTACAGAAGAAGCTATATTTAGATTCACTGTACCAGGAATTTCAGGAATGAGATACAGATATACTGAAATAGATCAGACTACTGGTTCTAGACAGATAGATTTATTATCTGATTCTAGAATTGCTACAGGTATGATAGACGGTGGTGTAAAAATCACTGAATCAAGAACATTAGCTAAACCTGGTTCTGATTTTGAAAACTTAATGACAGTATTAATACTTCAAGAAGTTTTACAAATATGCAGAACTGTAGCAAAAGACTTTATAGGTAAAGTATCGAGTGAGCCTTTAATTCAAGCTTTCCAAAGTACGTTGGATAAGCAATTAGGCGATGCGATGGTACCTAGAGTCTTAAGAGGATTCAAAGCACCTATTACAATGACTCCTGGCGAAAGAGTATTGGGACAGATTACTATCCCTCTTACTTTAAGCCCTCAATTTGAGATTAGAGATGTGCACTATAATGTACAATTAACTGCTGAAGATATAACTGCAGCTTAGTGTAAGTGTGACATATCTAATATGAGTTGACTAGGAGCTAACTGCCTCTGAGTAGTCCTTATACTTTAAGAACCCTGTCAATGATGGGGTTCTTTTATTTTGGAGAAATTGACATGTCATTTAAATCGAACGTTGATACTAACCCAGGATTAGTTACTACTTTTGCTGGATCAGATATAAAAACAGTGTTTGGTAATGTTGAAATTGGTAATCTTCAAGGTATTTCATGGTCCATAAACAGAGAGGTTAGACCTATATTTGTTTGTGGTGATCCTAACGCGTTAGCATATTCTAAGAATAAGCGTGGTGTTGCTGGATCAATTGTTATGACTTGCTTTGATAGAGCCGCACTCCGTGACATAATGGAGCTTTCTTCAGTACATCGTACTGATCAAAGTTTTGTTCCCGGAATGACTCAGACAGCAGGAGGGACTGGTAGTCCTTTCGGAGAAGATACTAGAGTAGCTATATACTCTGATGAAATTCCACCATTCGATATTACTTTATATGGTAAGAACGAATTTGGAAAACAAATGGTTATGAGAATTTTTGACGTAACTATTATATCAGAGGGTGCTGGTATTTCTATTGATGACGGTATTCAAGAGGCTCAATTCACGTATGTTGCAAGACATATAGATGATTGGAGATCTGTTGAAGGACCTGCAGGCGCTGCTGAGAATAGCATTGTTACTACAATCACTTAATATAAAAATAATACTAGAGGGTATAATAAATTACCCTCTAGTATTAACAGTTACTGGGAGAATAGATGGCCAATCCTAATGAAATTATAGATCCGCAAACGCAGGAAAACTTAAAAAATCAGCAGGCAGAAGCTGAGGAAAGATCTAATCAGAATTTCAATATTGGAGGAGGTGGCGCAGCTGGTGATGTAGACACTGGAACATTCGGTCAGACATATACTCCTGCTCCCCCTAATACTAATATTGCATACTCTGGTTCTGACTGTAAAGCTTTTATAGTTACTTATGGACAAGTAGCTAAAGACTCATTTATACCATTAAAAAACTTATCCGCTATTAGTTACTCTATTCATAGAGATAAATCTCCTGTAAGAAGTTTAGGAAGCTATGTTGCTACCGATTATACTAAAGGCACAAGAACAGTAGCTGGAAGTATAGTTATAATAAACTTTGATAGGGCTGCTTTTTTTGAGCTAGTTAGTGGAGTTGATATCTATGGAGCTGCGGGACAGAATATAGAAGTGGCAGATAATATTCCTGCATTTGATATTATGTTAGCCTTCTCTGAGGAAAATAAGGGAAGACATAGCGCTTTATGGACAGATGGGAAAATAGGTCCACCTAAGCCTGATAATGCAGCTGACTTTTCATACATGTGGATACGTAATGTGCATTTTGTTGATGAAGGCTCAGTTACTGGAACTGAAGAAGCCTATTTAGAAACTACATTCCAATACGTTGCAGAACATGTCGAGTACTTAAGACCTAATAATGTTAATATTGGAACTTCTCCTGTTGCAAATATTGCAAGTACTGTAGGAGGAAGTCCAAGTACTACAACATATAATAGAGCTACCCCTCATAGACATTATACAGAGCAAAGAGATGAATTAGCAAACTGGGATACCGGTCAACAACAGATGAAGTTAATATTTGATAAAAAAGAAGTTGGAAATTTTGAAGCTTCTTTTGATTATACTATTAGTACTGTGTCTAATGCTGATGCTATTAAAACAGCGGGATCAGATCCTGCTGAATGGGTAAGACCTGATACTAATCTTATTTTTGTTGACGATGACGTCCCTGCTCATATGCTAGGAAACATGTCTAGTATAACAGAATTAACTGTAACAGGAATGCCTCAAGGAGGAACTGCAGAGGGTCCTGTTAATATTGTATATGAAAGTTTTCACCCAGATGCAGATATTAATAATAACAATATTATTCATATTACTAATGCACATTTATTTCATGATTATGAAAGAAACTGTTGGCAAAAATTATGGGGATTAAATAAACCACCTGTATTTGGCAATAAATTCCAAGACGATCTACATAATGTAGGTAGAGCAGAGTATGAAGAATTCGAAGAAATATTATATTACGATGGTGTAACGATGAATCCAGGTAGTGTAGAATTTACATTACAGGGTGAAGTAGATAGTAATGCTATTGTGGGATTTGCTAATGATGTAGATGAACATTATAAAGCTATAAGTAGTAAACGTCAACACCCAGTAACTTTAACTGCTGGAGTTAATCCAGGAGATCCAGGAAAAGCAACAGTAACTATTGATGAAGCAGATGTACAAGAAACTCTTACAGAGTCGTTTGAAATAGATCTTGAGCCTTATATCGAATCCTATCAAATAAGTAGATCATATATTAATAATTCTTTTGATAGAATTGATTTAGAAATGTGGATTTTACCAGACGACGGAGATCCTTCTGCTCTTACTACAGGGGCAGCTGCAATGCCTTATCGAGCAGATTTGGTGGATCTTCAAAACTCTACGACGGGTCCTGATACTAATCAATTACAATTTAAAGATTTTGAATTTTATACAACTCCACAGATAGCCCCGGATCATTGCGATAATGCGGGTTATACTAATCAGGTGGACTGTACTACTAATGGAGGGGCATGGACGACTGGACAGAATACTACAGGTAAGTTTACTATCTCAGTACCTCCTACTCCTTTAATAGACAAGAATGTTTCTGGTACTAGATCTGGTCCAGGAATATTAGGAGCTAATAAACAATTTATGGCAGATAAACCTGCAGCAGGACAAGATGTTATTGAAACTACATTAGGAGTAGGAGGACCTTCTTTAAATGAAGATCAAGTAGTTTTATCAGTTAAATCTCCAACAGGTGCAGATATATCTGGGTTCTTTAGTTTAACTAAACACGACGATGTATATGATGGTGATGGAGTTTTAGTTGACACTGAAGTAGAGATTTCAGGATATGCAGCAGAAATAACTGGTTATGAAGATAAAATTGTACAACCTAGTAGCAATACAGTATCATATACTCAAGATATAGGAACATATACTTATTCATCTGAATCTAATATCCAAGATTTTGCTTTACAAGGTGATGCGGTTGATCATCAAATATCAGAAATAACTCAATTACTTTACGATTGGTCTGATACTGCTTATTTTCATCCGGAGTTAGTCCCAGAACAGGGATACTCTATTCAATATCAAGCAGGTACTAACAACTTTCAAGTAAGCGGTACAAGAGGTTGGACCTCAAAAGAACTAAGTCATCATTTAGGAAATATGGATAGTAGTCTAGTTCCTTTGACAGAACAATATCCTCTTGGAGCTGGTTATAGTGAGTTTTATGATTTTAAAGCAATGGGACAAAATAATGCTGTATATGTAGAAATATGCACAGTAGAGGACTACGTGATTGCTTCGGGAGTTAAACCAGTTACTTGGAGTAATTCTGCAGCCCATGTAGACCTACAGTCTTTTGGCATGTCATATAATAATGGTGGAAATTTTACTATAACCGACTTTAGTTATAATCCATGGATTGTATATCAAACATATAAAGTTAAAATTTATTATGAATACAAATATGTAGGAGATATTCCATTAGGAATTGATTATACTGCTGTAGATCCAGCTCCGCTGACTACAACTATAGAACTAAATAATGCCGGTAATGACTCGTCAGCTGCTAGAGTAGTAAATGAAAGCAGTATCGAAGTATTTGTTACTGAAGGCAACACAGTGTCTAATACTAATTTTACTACTAGCTATGATGCTGGTACCAATATATTAACTATAGGAAATTTAACGTCCCACACTCCTTCTGAAATTATAGTAAATTATCAGTTTGAGTATATAGGACAATTTCAAACTACTATAAATTATTATAGTTTTGCTAATAATTCTTTTGATGATGCAGTCACTGTAGATTTAGGACCAGATCAGCCTGTTAATTTTAATAAGGAAACAGATGTATCTTTAAGCTGTATTGATTCTTCTGCTCAAATAGATCCTACGCCTTTTGGAATAGTCGTAGGAGATCCGGTGCTAAACGCTACTACAAACAATTGGGAAGTTACTGTTTCTTCGATTCCCGGAATGATTATACATTCTGCACATGATGGCTGGTTCGCTTCCTTATGGAATCTAATATTTGGGGATCCTACAATGCCCGAAGGAAATATATTAATAGATATTAATTATAAAGTTTTTGACAGCACAACTCAGTCTCAACAGGTTATACTTACATATGATGGACTAAAGGATAATCAAACAGGTGCTTGGGCTACTCATAATCAAATGGCTGGTGTAGATCCATTAGATGGTTTTACAGTAAGTAAAACGTATGCAGCAGATCAGTATGAAAAAATTCAAATAATAAATCCGGGATTATACACTGAAACTCAGTCAGCTTGTAGTGATACACAATTTACTAATGAGAATGAGTGTTTATGTGGAACAGGTGGAGTATGGAATGGAGTAGATTGTACATCAGGAACAGCTACAGCTAATACATGGACAGCAGGCTCTGGTACTCCCTTACATAGCCCCTTAAATATCACAGGCTGGCAGCAAAATGTTAATCACTCTATGAATATAACAGAGACTACCGACTACTCTAATCTTAGTACGCCTCCTACATTAACTTTTAATGTAGATGGAATCTTAGCTAAATTACCTGGTAAAAATATTTTAGATACGGGTTTTGAGCCAGGTAACACCAAAATTACATTTGATTTAACATATGATGTACAGACAGGAGAGTTCCCTATTACTTTTACTTATTTAAGAAAAACAGGAGATACGTATCCATCTATAGATGCTAATGTTAACTTTAAATTTGAAGCAGAAGTTCCTATTTTTAAACATGATCCGGCCGTAGATGCTACTTTAGATATTGTAGATAAAGTATATTTTTGTGGCAGTGATCCTGCTATGCCTGCGAGTGATTGCAGAAACGCAGCTCTAACATTGCCTCCTGTGGAGGTTGAAGCTATAGTACCTACTCACGATACTAGCGGAGAACCGTGTACAACTATAGATCCTAATAATGCAAGCAACAATATACCTTCAGGATGTAATCCTAATTATGGGGCTATTACAGGACCCGACACCTTAAATATAACTGATCCTTTACAGGCATATACTTTAGTTAAAGATCCGAATACTACTAGTGGATCTCCATTTACTATAGTATTTCCTACAGGCGTAAATCCAATAGCTGATGCGAATGGAGTAAACCAGCCATTGTTAGAAACAACAGCTGATCCTTATTATATTGATGTGGATTATAGTAAATTAGTATCTTATTATCCTCCTTCTACCTATGACACTCCTGGATACTTGCTTACAGCAATACTGAATGTAACAGATCAAGACACATTCAGATTAGTCTTAGATTTAGATAATAATAGTTTAAATTATTATAGAGGTTTAGGTTCTTGTGAAGACAGTACTATTGATAATGTCGATGATTGTATACAAGGTGGATTTGTTTGGACTGAAGATGTTTCTCAAGATACCCAGTTGTGTGAAGCAGTTGGAGGTCAATACATCATGGAAGCACCTTTATTAGAAGATGAGGTTATACAAGGGATACTTAAACCTGCGGGTATATGTCAATTAAGTGACACAACTATAGATAAATTGATTTCAGATCAAAAATTTGTACAATTTAGCTTTATGCTTGTAGGTCCTAATACTACAGGATTTACAAATAGCAATAAACCTATATATAAAATATTTGAATCTTCAGAAAATTTTAGTACTTTAGATGCGGCTGTTTCAGCAATGCAAAGACAATACGATGAAAAATTCGGGAAATAAAAATTATAAAAAGAATGTAGATAGTATTAATGGAGGTGACGGACTGCCTGATTGGATGCAGTTTACTATTACAATTTCAATGCTTGGCATGTTATTGTGGATATTATACCTTTTATTCCATCCCACATTAGCCCTAGATGAAACTCATAGAGACTTATTAAATATATTACTAGGGACATTTATCGCCTCATTTGGCAAGGTAATAGATTTTTGGTTTAGACACTCTAAAAAAAAGGATAAATAATAAATGAAAAACATGTATGATTATAGTAAAGTAGTAAAAGCGATGAGGGATTTTTTTCAAGGTGAAAAAGGTTTTATAGAAGTGCCTGCGCAAAGCAGACAATCTATATTAGCAGCTTGTGAAGATCCAGCTACAATTTCGCAATACATATTCAGCGGAGTTAATTGGCCGCTGCCTCAAACAGGACAGATGTGGTTAGAAAGAGATCTTCTTGATAATCCAGATGCTAAAGGTGTATTTTGTGTAACTACAAGTTATAGAAATGAGCCTAATCCTATAGAGGGACGTCATGATAAAATATTTCCAATGTTCGAATTCGAATCTCATGGAGGTATGGAAGATATGATAAAATTAGAAATGGAATTATTAAATCACTTAGGATTTAATAACGGAAATACTAAAGAAGACTATGCGCGTATAACTTATGATGACGCTTCTGATAAGTATGGAGTATCTGAGTTAGACTACGCAGAAGAAGAAGCTTTGTGTAAAGATTTAGATCCATGTACTTTCTTAACTCATTTTCCACTTAGGACTCATCCATTTTGGAATATGAAACATGCTGGAGATGGAATTTATAATAAAGTAGACGTTATTATGCATGGTATGGAAACAATAGGATCTGCAGAAAGAGCTACTGATGTACAGGAAATGAGAGAACAATTTCATAATATATCAGATGGTGAATATGCAAACTTATTATATAATCACTTTGGTAAAAAAAGAGTTGAAGATGAATTAGAAGAATATCTATCATTAGAGATGTTCGAAAGATTTGGCGGTGGAATAGGAGTTACTAGAATGGTGGCTGCTATGAAAGCTGCAGGTCTATTACTGGAGAAAGTGTAATGAGAAATTTACTATTATGTGCTTTAGTAAGTTTAGGATTATCAGCTGAGTGGGGTTCTTCTATTAGTGTAAGAACCCCCAACGACTCTACTAAACCTTTAGATTATGAATTGTCTATTAAGGTAGAAGAAAATGAAGGAAACTTTAAATACCTAATAAAAAAGGACTGGGAAAGAGAGCTAGGAGAAGATTATGTGGATGATTTAATTAACTTTTCTCATAATCCTTATGACGTTTTTTACTATGGAATAGATTACGTTAACAAGGAATCAAAAGATATATCTTATATTACTTATAACTTTGGAGTTGTATGGAAGGAATATGGATTAAGTGCAGGTGTATCTGTAAAGGATTCTGTGCCTTTAGCAACAATAGGTTTTTCTAAAAAGTTAAAAAAAGATGATTTAGAGTATAATGTTTCTATTAATATGAAGAGTGACATTAACGATAACTATATTGCAAATGTTAAATCTGAAATAAAGAAATGGTTAACTTCTAGTATAAATGTATTTGGATTATACAAACATGAATACTATAATACTAAAGAAGATTTTCAATTTAAAATAGGGATTGGGATAAAAATATAATGTATTTTAATGGTACAAATGCTAGCGTGTATATAGATGGGCTTTATGTAGCCCATGCTGTTACTTTTGAATTTAATGAATCAGTTCAAAAGTTACCTGTATATGGCTATAAGTCTGTACTATGGGATACTGTTTTAAAAGGAAACAAAGTAGTTAACGGTGGATTTTCTATTAATATGGAAACAAATCACGATATAGAAAATTACTTAACAAATGCGATAGATGATACTGTTGGTTCTTCGCCTATCAATGGCACAGCGGCTTTTTCAAGAGAATTTTTTGATATAAAACTAATGTATATGAAAACAGAGTTTGAAAAGGGACTGTCTATTGCAAATACAGGAGTCAATAGTTACTCTACGGATCCTTATTTTAAAAATATGTTACAAGATGGAGAATATGAGTATACTGCAGATGTAGGGATTATAACGATTAAACATGCATCTTTGTCAAGGGTACAGCAATCTATCGTTATGGACTCTACTCCTATTATAGAATTCTATGAATTTGTAGCAAAGGATGTAGACTACTAATGTTTTTTTCTGGATCAAATTTATTAGTAAAGTTATATGGAGGCCCTTATCCATATCCTAAAGTTACAAGTACCTTTGTATTTCCTGTTTCAAAATTACAAGTTACAATTGAACAAGGAGAGTTAAGATATTTAACAGCTGACGGTAGGGGAGTTAATAATAATCCCCAAGGATTTTGTTGGGATGATGCTACTAGCACATATACTAATAAATATTTAAACGAAGTAGATTGTAATACTGCTGGATTAATTTGGAAACCTTATGTTACAGCTACTTCTGTTACAGATGTATCAACAGTAAAGTTAAATAATATACATCTTTCTATGGCATTACAAGAAATGTTAGATTATTATAAATCTAATAATGTTAATCGACAAGACTATGATGCATTATCTGATTGGGTAAATGAGGTTACATATCAAGCTTCTCTAAATAAAACATGGAGACCTAATGTAGGAAATCAAACCGGAGAGATATTGGATGCTGTTGCTATACAGTTTGGATCTGAGCAAGCTTCATCTCCTATATACAACCCCGGTAACATGTTAATGGATACTCAAATGAGAGGAACTACAATGATTAATGGGGTAGTTAGTCTTAATTACAAAGCAGATTGGAATAGAGATTTAATAGGGTTCGATGGTGGTCTTCCTATGAACTTAGAAGTCATTTACAATAAAGATGAGTTTGAACTTGAGGAAAATCTAGAAGGAGCGGAGTATGAATGGGAAACAAACTCTTTTAATTACTTAATTCATGATGTTGAATTTATCGGAAGAAGTCATTCAACTACTCCTTCTCCTGAGAACGTCATAGAAAATTACCAATTCATAGCCAGGGCCCTTACACCTAAATAAATTCTTGCATACCTAAATATATTATAGTAAATTATACCACTTATTAATAAGGAGAATTCTCATGACAGAAAAAGAAAAAGAAAATATAATACCAGATTCGTACCCATTAGGTGCGGATGGTCCTTCTCAAAAAGAGGTTGATAAACTTAAAGAGGAACATGGGATGGTAAGAGCGTGTTTTATCGGCGGAAAACAATATGTTATCCGTATGATGAATAGAGCGGAATACACAGACTTTCAGAATGAATTAAATGAAAGAATGCAAGCAGGTGATACATCTTTTGATGTTGATTCAGAAATATCTAAAAGATACACTGTATGGCCTGCAGATGTTGACTGGTCTGCAGAACCAGGAGGCGCTGTTACAGTACTTGCCCAAGAAGTATCTAAGTTTTCTGGCTTTGTAGCTGATAGAGAAAGCGTAGAACTGTAAAGTTCTATTCACTAGAAACTTCTATAAAGAAAAGGGGGGAGGGCAATTACTCCCCTTTTTTATTGACATACCTTTAGTGTGAAGGATAAAATATTAGAGTGGAAAGCTGTATACGGCAATGTATACATGTATTCAATTGAAGGACAAGACATTTATTATCGAACTCTTAATGGCTGGGAAATACAGAGTGTATTAGAGCTAAAGAGTAATAATAAGGCTAGTCTAGACGTTGAGATGGCTATGTGCGTCATGGCCGTATTACATCCAGAACCTCTACCTTCCTTCTCTAGGCCAGGTAGTATTTCAACACTTTCTTCAGAAATTTGGACTAAGTCATTTCCAACTGAATCAACTTTGCCTGATTTAACTGAACAAAATAGAAAGTGGGCAAAAGAGAATTTAGAAGCTAATTTTAATATAGCATTGTCCTCAATACTATGTAAAGTTATGCCTTCTCTTGATTTTGCTCATTTAATGGATTTACCTCTGAGTAAGTTGGTTAAAATTGCAGCAATAGTTGAAGAAATTCTACAAACGCCTATACTGTCAAAAGACGGTAATTTTGATAATAACAATAATGCACAAGCTGGAGCAGTAAGAGATGGCTATGGTGTTAGCCAAGAAGAAGCTAATAAAGCAAGTGCAGCATTATCAAACGCATTAAAATCTATTAAAAAATAATAAGGAGTATTTCTTTTGAGAGAGTACGAAGAAGATTTAAATCCTAGGCAAGATCCCGGTAGTGCGATAGCTAAGTCTTTAGGACAAGCTGTAGCAACTATGGGACTATTTGTAGGAGGAACTATTCTTGCAAATATGGGATTTAAAAGAGGTAAAAGTGCTATCTTTAAATCTATGGCTCAGCATAGCAAAGGATTTAGAGATGCGGCTAAGTACGCTCAGAAAGAAGGGGACTCTTTAACAGCTTTTTTAAGTAGAGCCAATTTCCAAAAGGGATCAGTTATGGACAGTGTGGGAGGTCTAGCTGATTGGATGCACACTGCAGCTAACAGTGCAAGATACTCATCTATAAAAGAGTCTTGGGCTGGAATGAGTAAAATAGAAAGGTATAGAAATTATAGATCATTAGGAAGAGCGGGTAAAAGCGCAGTGCACAGTGGCATGGCTGCAAGTTACGCTAAAGAAACTGCTTTTTTCTTTCCAGTTATCTACGCCCTAGATCATAATATAGGTAAATTTGGAGGAGGACCTGATACAAGAGAAAGGCCTGCGTGGTATAATATACCTGGCCATGCTAAAGAAATGGCTAAATTTATACCTATGTACTTAGCTGGTGATGCTATATTCAGGGGAGGAAGTAAAGTAGTTGGTGCTGGTTTTGGAATGCTAGCAGATTCTTTTGCTAAAAGTATACCTAAAGGAGTACAATCTGGAGTTGCAGAAACTATTAGTTTTTTTAATAGTGGAAAATACTTAGATCAAGAATTTATGGGAAGGCCTATAAAAGAGTGGGGATCAGAATTAAAATCAAGTATGGGCGCTTTTGCGCATGCAGTTGGACCCGGGAGAAAGAAATTAGTTACAGCTACCAAAAAAACACAGTCAGGATACGAAAGGACTGGAAATAGTATTCGAAATATTTATAAAAGAGCAGTAGAAGATTTTCATGAAAAGAAAAGTCATCTTTATAAAGTGTCCTTAAGAAAGTATAAACAAAGAATGCAAAGAATGGATAAAAATTCTGACTTTGCAGTTAGAGATAATTTTGATGATTTTATACACTTTATGGGAACGGGTAGCGGAGAAAGTTTGTATGCAAGAATCATGGGAACTACAAACTATGCGGGTTCAGGTAGGAGTTTTGTACATAAACAATTTTATAATGAATCTGATAGAATGCCTTATATGGCAAAATTACTAGGTTTACGAAGAGCTCGTGGATCAGATTTTAAAGACAAGGATACTCTAGGTAGTATTTATGATACTTTAAAAAAGAAGCATGGAAGAGAGGGAAAGAAAAAGCTATTAAAAGAAAATAGCAAAGATGAATTTATAGATAATTTAGTATCTAGAAATATGTTTATACATGAAGGATCAGGTAAGCTGGTGGACTTAGCTCCCATGAGCGGGAAGTATTGGTCTTCAAAAATGTTACACTCTAAGCCTTTAGTATTAGGTGGAAAATTTTCTATGGCTGACTTATTTCCGTTTAAAGTAATGGCTGCGGATCAGCAAGCTTTTCATAGAATAATACCAATGGAAGAGTTTGCAGCTATAAACCCAGCTAATCAAACTCAAGCTTTTAAAAACAGTCCATGGGTAACTCACTCTGGTATGGGCGGAAGATCCAAGGTTCACCCTAATATTTATAGATTTAATAAAGAGGTTGATGGACTTGGATTATTAACAAGGAAAGCAGGTGATTTAAATTATAATTTGTTTGACTATCAAGGTGGTGCATGGGATCAGATAGGAAGAGATTTAAAAGCTGGATTAGTTAGTGATTCTCCTAAGCTTGCAAACGTCTATATTCAAGGGTTAATAAGGCAGCACACTACTCCCAAAGATAGAATGTCTACTCCTAGTGATAATCCAATTGTTAGCTTCATACAAAGAAATTTTAGTTTATTAGATAATGAAGGTATTACTCCTAGTTGGTTTGGAAAACTTAGGAAGTTTATGCCAGATAATATTAATAGCCTACTAGATAGTAAAAGTAGTTTTCCATATAGTACTGGTTTTGCAAAAAATACACTTTCTGATTTAAAATCATGGGGGAAAGGTGTCGATGATAATGTTCTTGGAAGTAAAAGTGCTTCGCATAGGATAGCAAATTTATTAGCTAGAACAAGAACTTATGGAAATAAAATGTCTAAAGAGTCTTTTAACGAAACTCTATCTGAAGATAGATTTATGGGAAGAGTTTTAGAATTTTTAGATAATCAGGGTGTGATTCAAAAGTCTTCGCAGCATGAAAGATTTGATGCTAATGCTATATTAGCAGATGATGATGCTTTAATTGGAATTGCATCAGACTTGTTTAAAAAATCAAAGGATTCTCCGATTAAAGTATTTGGAGAAGATAAGGCTATTGATCGAATAATAGAATCTGTTAAAACAACAGGAAGAGGACTAGCAGACAGAGGGGGAGTAGAAACCCCAAAACAAAAAATTAAAAGATTTATTTATGAGTATGCAGTGCATCATTCTAATCTAAATAGACTAGAAGAAAATCATATAGTCAGCTTATTGCGTGGTGATTTGCAACAAGCAGCTACTGAGGGAATTGTATCTTCAAAACAACTAGCAAAAGTTGATTTTGGAATGTTTGCAGATAAATTAAGATACAGATTATCAGGAGTTGTTCCAGAAAATTTATTAGATCCTGAAGTTGGAGGAGTTTTTAGCACAGAAGCAATTAATAGAGTAAGTAAATCTATAGGAGATAAGCACCAATCTTTTCTTAATTTAGTTAAGACTGACTTATTAGACCGAACTGCACTATCAGGAAAAGGATCAGCTATAGATGAGTTAATGGCCCAGACAAATACTTTCGATACAGTTTATGCCGCTAATAGCTCTTTTGTTGTAGATGACGTTGTTAGAGCAGCAAATCAAGTAAGAGATGCTAATCCTTTTGTCGCTTATCCTGCTGCCCTTAAAGATCAAGCGGGACTTGGCATGGGATGGGCTCTACGTACAGTTAATAATATTACGAGTTTTACTGGGCTCGGATGGGATCAAGCAAAGCACCCAGGAGTAGGAGATGTCGCAGCTTTATGGGGCAAAAGATTAGGAGCTTTTGCTTTAGGAAGTATAGCTTATAATGCTGCAGATACATTTACGGATACGTCAGGTCTTTTTGATTGGACATTTTTAGATGAAGGAATAACAGTAGGTGTCGCTGATCAAATGGTTAAAGCTAGAATGATGGCTGGCTGGGCTTATGATAAAATGGGAATAGATAATGCCG
>CEPK01046988.1_pt1 | contig 19932 bp, 14 predicted proteins | sample 356231 | NCBI WGS metagenome assembly CEPK01 (sample SAMEA2620259, study PRJEB7988) | marine metagenome | biome: marine biome (ENVO:00000447); feature: deep chlorophyll maximum layer (ENVO:xxxxxxxx); material: "saline water (ENVO:00002010), including plankton (ENVO:xxxxxxxx)" | depth 80 m
CCAAATGAAATAGACTTAACGCTAAGTTTTGTTGAATATAAGACTCTTAATAGAAAAGATGTAGAAGAGAGAGGTTTCTAATGTTATACTTTCAAGACTTTGGTAACTTATTATACAGGTTTGGAAATGAAGAAGACACTGTAGTATTTCAAGATATATCAAAATACGCAGATGTTATAGATCAAGTAAAAGATGACATTTCATTTTTAAACTATCATACAATTCAAGAAGGGTTTAGACCAGATCAACTTTCAATTCAATTATATAACACCCCATTATATTATTGGACATTTTATCTTCTCAACGATGACATAAGATTACAAGGTTGGCCGCTTCCAAATGGAGAGCTCATGGAAGAAATACAAAGACGTTATCCAAATACGGTAGTGACTACAAGAGACGAGATCGCAACTAAATTTAAAGTTGGTCAAACAATGACTGGAAGCACTTCTGGAGAATCTGGAGTAATACTAAGAAGAAATTTAAACTTAGGACAGATAGTCATAGAAGGCACTAAGAATTTTTTAAGTACTGGAGAGCCATTTCAATCCACAAACGCAAGTGGTGCAATTGAGACCATGACTTCAGTTTCAAGTTCTAAAGAGTATTTAGCAGCGAGACACTACATAGATTCAAGCGGATCTATAGTGGATGTAGATCCGTTTAGTGCTCCCGGAGCTTTACTTACAGAAAGAACAAATGAAGAAACTGAGGTTAATGTGAATAGAAGTTTAAGAACAATTAAGGTAATAAAGCCGTCACTCATGCCAACATTAATATCTAGTTATAAAAAATCCATAAGAGATTAACATGGAATTGCAAATTGCAGATAATCAAACTGAAGTTATAATTAAATCTGCTGTTTTATCAAGCGATAGATTAGGAACGGCTGGTGAAATTGATATTGCTAAAATTATAACTGACATCACTTTTTTTGAACATATATTAAAACCTTATGTTACTGCTGACATTCAGTTCTTAGATCAAGTTAATATTCTTCAAGACATAGACTTCCAAGGAGGAGAAAAGCTTTCTATCACCATGGTTCATAGTGAGAATAGAAATGATGGATATGAGGTAAAAAAAGACTTCTTAATAGATTACATTAAGAAAATAATAAAAACAGATGAAAGAAACGAAGTTGTTATGGCCCACTGCACAGAATATTCAGTGTACGAGTCATCGGCACAAAACATAAGTAGGTCTTACACTGGAGCACCAACAGATATAATTTCTAAGATAACTAGAGAGTATTTAAATATAGAAACTTTTAAATCAAGTGATGATAATATTAATGACATGAAAGTTGTAATTCCAAATTTACATCCAATAGAAGCTTGCATGTGGTTAAAAAATAGAGCCAATAGTTCAATAGGATTGCCATATTATTTTTATTCTTCTTTAGCACTAGATAACTTGATACTAAAAGATTTAGGAACTATGTTAACACAAACTCCGATTAATTTAGATCGGCCATATATTTACGCTCCTAGTATTCAGATGACTCCTGAAGCAATACAAAGATTTTATGCCATACAAACTTTTGCTTATGAAAAAAGCGACAACTTACTAGAGCTTATAAGAAATGGTGTAGTAGGAGCTGAATACCAATTTTTAGATACTTTAACAGCGACAACAAAGAAAGTAGAGTTTAAAGTAGATGATGACGCTTTTATTCCGCTAGCTAAAGACAATAAGTTAGGTGGTTCTAACACGCGATACGGTTATGCTCCAGACTATCAAGTAAAAGGAAAAAAATTATCAGAGTATAATTCAAAAGTTGTATCGCAAGTAGCTTCAACCGGAGCGTACTTACAAGATACAACTAATTATAAGAGTTATAACGATGAAGTTACTCCAGCAGATCATAAAAGAAAAATAGTAGCAAGTGCTCTAAAACAGTTTTTAACAAAGTCTCTTATATCAATAACTGTTAAAGGAAGAGAATTCTTAACAGCAGATGCGAACTACACTGTAGGGCAGACTATAAGAATAGTGTTTTTAGATAACGATGCAAAAGCTGAAGAACAAAGACCAATTATAGATACTAAAAAATCTGGAGATTATATAATATGTGAAGCTAAACATGTTATCAAGTACGAGAGATACGACACAGTCTTAGTGTGTGGTAAACTAGCGTCTTTCGGCGAAGAGGTACAAATTTAATGGAATTTTATGGCGATCATCTTAGATATTTTATAGGAACAGTTGTAGACAATGTCGATCCACTAAAATTAGATAGAGTAAAAGTACGTATATATGGATTGCACACTAAAGATACAACTTTAATTCCTAACGCAGATTTACCATGGGCACAAGTTGCTATACCGGTAACAGAAGGAGGTAGCTCAGGTCTTGGAGCAAACTCACAATTAAAAATACGAGCTCAAGTTGTTGGTATATTTTTAGATGGAGCAAATTCTCAGTTGCCATTAGTAATTGGTTCCATACCAAAAATAGAAACTCGAAAGAATGAAACTAGTGACGCTCCTAGTAAACAAACAGAAACAGGTACTCGAGTTCCTGATCAAATTGGAGTCCAAACATCAGCAACTCGTACAAAACCAGTTAAAGATAGATTAGATGAAGATATGCCAGGTGCTACCAATTGTGAAAAGATATTTAATTTTTTTGTATCTACCGCTGGTGGTTCTTTCACGCCAGAACAAACGTGTGGAATGCTCGGTAATTTTTTACAAGAAGCTGGAAGAGATAAAAATGGTGATATTAAAGTGGTTGTTGACTCTAAAACAGATATAGCGATAAAAGACGGCACGTCTGTTGCAGGATTTGGAATAGCACAGTGGAATCCTTCAGTGGATGCTGGAGACAGAAGAGGAAAGTTAATAGAATTTTCTCAAAGAAGAGGATTAGACTACAGATCGTTGTATGCGCAGGTTAACTTTGTCAAATATGAACTTAATTTAAAACCTGAATTTTATGGGTTGAATCAGCTAAAAAGAGCAGATTCCGTTCCAAAAGCAACTTTGATTTTTAGCAAAAAGTATGAGAGGCCTTCAAGTAAGATTAATAAAGCCACTGGGAAGCCAGAACACAGAAATGATTTAAGAATTAAAATGGCACTTGAGCAATACAGCAAATTAGGGAGAGGAGCTACACCATAATGTCAAATGGATCTATAACAAGAAAAAGAATAAGTTCTGGAGAAACTGTAGCGCTTCCACAAGACGCTGGAACTAGTCCTAAAATTATTAGTATAGTTTCAAAGAAAAGTGAAGACTCACCCGCGCAAACTACTTTACGTCAAGCAGGAAAATGGAAAGTCGTAGGCACTTCTGTTTATTTTTTTAAAGGTCAAACAAATGTTACAATAAATTATGAAGTACAGACCGGTATAACTGACGCTGAAGGCGCAGATCTTTTTGGAAAAGAAGGTATGGATGGATTTGCTGCTATCAGAGGCAAGATGGCTGCTAGTGTTGAAGGTCTTCAATTTGATAAGATGAACTTAGAAAGCGCAGTTGTTAAAGACTTTGGAGAAAATGGTGGATTTAAAGCCGCACAAAATTTCGCGCAACCATTTAAAGATTTAACTGATAGACCTTTACTCGCAAAATCTACAGCAAGCACAGGTTTAGGATTAACTGAAGTTTCTACTGAACTATCTTCTATTAGCGCGATCGCTGGAAAACAAAGAAATAACGGTGTTTTAAAAAAAATTAGTACTCAAATGGATCCAAAAAGTTTATTTAAAGCTGCAGAAACTTTATTTCCTAAAGCTAGTAAAACTGTATTAAGAAAATCTGTTTCAGGCGCATCATTAAGTCCAACAACTGTGGTAACTACGCTTGCTCCTGAAAACGAACCAACTAGTAAAGCTAACGCCGTGGTCGAAAAAACTTATAATGATAAGATAAAATTACTTAATGAATGTGGTTCTAAATTAGATCCTACGTCTTTACTAGGTGGAATAGGAAGGTCTAAACAAAATGCTTTTGCTCACTTAGTAAGTAAGGCAAAGGCCGTAGTTCAAGGTAAGTCAAGTATTGGAGACGTGCTGGCAGATTTAAAAACTAATAATATAACAGCTCCTTCTGAAACATTTAAAAATTTAATTAGTAACTCTCAAACTAATATTAGAGGTAATTTAACAAAAGGTGATGAAACTTCTAACGCTATAAAACCAACTACGGTGTTCGATATTACTAGTGCAAATAATAGATTTAGTGGATACAACACACCAAGAGATTACGTTTTTACTAATGTATCTTCACCTGAAGAATTGTATTTAGAGTTGGCAAACGCTAATAGAAGTAAGTCAAAAGAAGATGATGCCATAAGAGTTTTAATAGTAGGTTGGACTGCTCATTTAGATGGCCCTCCAGAAAAAGTTAATGCGGCAAAGATACACGAGTTAAGTAAGAAGTTTGATTTAAGATACTTAGCCAATGAAGCTCAAACTACTAATGTAGACTTAGATGGTCTTACTTTAAATCAAAAAGCGTTAGAGACCATAAATAGGAGACCATTAAAATATGGAATACAGCCACATTACGTCATACTTAGAAATGGAGACATACAAAGAGGCAGACCTATTGATGAAACCCGAAATGGTGATTACGCAAAGTTTAGTTTAAGTGGATTAAAAGTTGCTTTTGTCGCGACCGAAAGTAAACCAGTTAATGCTGAACAATTTGCTTCATTCGATATTTTAATTAATCAGTACTTTAAAGTTTTCCCCGGTGGAGAAGTGATGGCGGATTTTGAAATAGATAATCAATATAATGGACCTGGGTTTAATGTTAAAGACAGAGTTAATGCTAAGTACAAGAGACAATTTATAATAGAAGATCCACTAAGTTTTGACGAGATGCCAAGTAAAGTTGCACAGTGTATAACACAGCCTAAGAAGTTAGCAAGATCAACTTCTGTGGGTCCACAAGTCATAGATATAAATAGTGCTAATCAAGATATTAAAGAAACTTTAAATAGTAAAGAGTTTAAAGAAGATTTAGCAGCTGCTCAAAACGCCTTAAAAAATAATTCAGGTGATGCTTTTAAAACGTTTAAAACTAAGTTAGGTCAATTTGATAAAGCAGTAAATTTACCTGAAGGAGCTGAGAAGAAACTATTGGATAATGGTATTTTAGATTTAGATAAACAAGTTGACGGGTTTTCAAAAAATATCAACAGAGCATTAAAAGCTAGTTCAAATCTAACGAGTCAAGTAGAGAGAACAAACGTAGCAATTTCTAATGCAGGGGTAATAGAAGGTACCTAAAGTATGTCAAAAGAATTAGAACAAGCAAATTTATTTATTGACCCAGGCGAATTCGAATCGTTGAAAAGTCCACGTGATGGATTTGACGATCCTAATGGAGCATTTCCAAAAGCAAGATCGATTGGTTTAACTGGTGTAAACCCTAGAGCGACTGGCGCTGAAACTGGAGGTGTCTACTTAGGAGGAGGTTCTAAAGGAGTAGGCTGGGAATTAGCAGAAGAAGTTGGTGCAGAATATCCATTGTGTCAAGTAAAAGAAACTTCGGCTGGACACATACAAGAATTTGATGACACGTACGGTAGAGAAAGAATTATGTTACGTCATAAAACGGGTGCTGGTGTTGAAATGTTTGCTGATGGAACTGTTGCTATATCTTCAACAAAAAATTGTATAAGAACTGTTGTAGGCGATGAAAAAGTTAAAATTGAAGGAGACGCAGAACTTATTTACAGTGGTAATGTTACTATGAGAGTTGCCGGAGATTTTAATTTAGATATTGGAGGTAACTTTAAGACTTTCGTTGGCGGTGACATATTATCAGAAACCCGTGGTTCCTTTTTACAAGACGTTGAAAAAAATGTAGATTTAAGAGTTGTAGGCGACAAAGCTCAAAGTATCGCTGGAAGTTCTACAGAAACTGTGTTAGGAAATAAATTCAGTACCGTTAAAGTAGACCATGAACTTGAAGTTGGTGGAAGATTTCATCAAAATGTAGGAGATGAAATAGTGTTAACCTCTGAAAATGAAATAGTAATCGCTACAAGAGATCTTAACTTAAGCGCTTCTTCTTTAACTTTAGCAGGTGACAGCGGACATATAGGCGGAGATGAAATTGTAATGTATGGTAAAACTGCTCACGTGCCTAGAATTAATGCAACCGAAATGACTGCAACTACTTTTAGAGGAGATTTGGTTGGAACCGCAACTCAAGCAATTGATGCTAATCAGTCTAAGTTAGCAGACATTGCTAATGGATTAGGTTCAGGTGCTGGTACCGGTGGACATAGCGCTACTGATTCAACTGCTACGAATAAAGTTACAGCAAACGTAACTAAAGCAGTAATGCAAGAGATATTAAATAAGACAGACTTAGGAATAAGAAGAATACAAATAGATCCTAATGACGATTTTGCAGAAAAAATAGACCGTTCTCGTAACTATGGCGGACTATCAAAAGTCGACTTAACTACTGAAAGAGCAAGATCAAAATTAAGAGACCCCAATAATTTAAAAAATCAAAAGTTTACTGGATCTCTAGTAGCAGCTAATATAATATCTAAGAACTTTGCAGTTCCAACTCCTATAAAATTTGGAAGAATAGTTGGACCAGAAAAAAATATCATGAGAGGTGTTGAAGACATTGGAACACAAGATGGTAAGGCTAAAACTTTTAAAGTGCAGTCAACTAGAACTGGTGACTTGCCAAACTACACTTTTAAAACTACTTTTGTTCCTGATCACAAATACAATGTTTTATTTCAAAGTGATATTACACCAAGAACAAGACTTGCTGATGGTATCTCAATGGCAAAATTTTTAGGAAGTTATGCTGATCCTGTCACGATGAATAGCGTAAATGATAAAGAAGACAGATTTAATTTAGCAAAACAATACATGCTGCACGCTGAAGCTATGAAGACTATAAATGAAGCGACTGGAACTAAAGAATTTGCAAACTTTAGACTTGAAGTTTTAGAAGGATTTTACGTGCCAGAAGCCACAGAAACTTTAGATACAACTGATGGTGTAAATCATTTTAAAACAAATGGTCAAACTGTAGTATACCACTTGATTAATAATGACGGTGATATAGCTACGCAAAAAACATTTGATCTAGCCATGTATTGGAAAGATCATTTAAACTTTGAAAAACTTACAATAGATTATGACACTTATAATCCAGATGGAACTTTACATGCTTGTATAATCTTAAAGATGCCTAAAATAGTAGCTCCTTGGACTGTAACTTATGAAAATGTAATAGAAACAAGATTTAATAATACTGTTCAAACGACAAACGAGTTAATGGAAATATTAGATTCAACTGAAAATATAGAAAATATTGTAGTAACTTGATATAAATAGGATAAAAGGAATTTAAACATGCCAGCAAGAGCTTTTTCAGTAGAAGATGGAAATATTGGTAATACCACTATTCTCACAGCTAGAACTAAATTTTATTCTGATTTAGACTTATCTTTTGCTAAAAAAGGTTCTGGTGATGTATTTAAAAAACAACATGCGGCTGCTGTGAAGCAAGCAGTAAGAAACTTATTATTAACTAACTATTCAGAAAAACCGTTCATGCCAGATTTTGGTGGGGACTTAACTTCTATGCTTTTCAGATTAAGCACTGAAATTGATGATGATAATTTAGAAGATGATATTATAAAAGCTATTGAAACGTACGAACCAAGAGCAGAAGTTCTTAATGTTAATACTATAATAAGTCCAGATAGTAATGAAGTACGAGCTACTGTAACATTTAGAGTGATAAGTACTCAAGAAGAAACATCTGTAGAAATTAATTTAACAAGGTTAAGATAATGGCAACAACAATTACATCCACACAATTAGATTTTGATACTATAAAAGCTAATTTAAAAGAGTTTTTTAAAGCACAATCAGAATTTTCAGATTATAATTTTGAAGCATCAGGACTTAGTAACATACTAGATGTTTTAGCTTATAATACGCATTATAATGGATTATTAGCTAATTTTGCTTTAAACGAAAGTTTTCTTACAACTTCTCAGTTAAGAAGTTCTTTAGTATCTCATGCTGAGTCTTTGGGATATGTGCCAAGATCTTATTCTTCATCTCAAGCAAAGCTAAGTATAACTGTTACTGTCACCGATACAGCTAGACCTAATACAATCACGTTACCTAGAAACACTCAATTTACTGCTAGTGTAGATGACGTATCATACACTTTTCAAACTCGTGAAGATTTTATTGGAACAGATGACGGAAGCGGATTATATCAGTTTGTAACTGGCCAAGATGAAACAGATATACCAGTGTTTGAAGGGACTGAAAAGACCAAAACTTTTTTCGTCGGAGAAGCGTCTGATTCTCAGATATATGTGATACCTGATACTACTATGGACACTTCTACGATAAGAGTTAGAGTTTTTGATACTGCAAGCGGAACTACATTTTCAACGTATACTAATATTTCAAAAGCAGTACGGATAACAAACGACTCAACTTTTTATCAGATAAAAGAAGTTCCAAATGGTCATTATGAAGTAATATTTGGAGATGGTCTTAGCAGTGGTAAAGCACCAGTAACAGGTAACAAAGTAGTTATAGATTATCTCTCTACTGCAGGAACGCTTGCAAATGGAGCAAATGCTTTTTCTACTTCAGCTCAAGTAACTGTTAATTCTGTTAATTATGGAATAACTGCCACTACTAGTAGTGCTAGTGCTGGTGGATCTTACAAAGAAAGTATTGAATCAATAAGACAAAACGCGCCTATAGCTTTTAGTTCTCAAAGAAGATTAGTTACATCAGAAGACTACAAAGCACAAATACTAGAGAATTTTGGTTCTTATCTGGACGACGTCATAGCTTGGGGAGGTCATGATAACGAGCCTCAAGTTTACGGTAGAGTATATGCAGGATTAAAGTTTAAGTCTAATATTTCTGACTCAACTCAACAAGCGGTAAAAGACGATATTACTACAAACTTATCAGACAATTTAGCTGTGATGTCAATAGATTTAGAATTTGCCGACGTAGAAACTACAAATTTAGAACTTGAAACTTCATTTAACTTAGATCCTGATCTAACTAACAAAACATCAGCTTCTATGGAAGCAAGTGTACAAACCGTGGTTGAAAACTACTTTTCTACTAACTTGCAAAAATTTGGTGGAGTGTTTAGAAGGTCGAACTTATTAAGCCTAATAGACGATTTAGATACTGCTATATTAAACTCAAAGATGACTGTTAAGATGCAAAGGCCATTGATACCAAGTATAGGAAGTCCACTATCTTACACTGTTAGTTATCCAGCAACAATTGCTGCTCCTGATCCACTTGACACCATTGTAACTTCTACTAACTTTACTTTTAACACAAAAAATTGTAGTATCAAAAATAAATTAAGCTCTAATAAACTTCAAATAGTTTCCGTAGACGGAACAGTAGAAGTTGATAACATAGGCAGTTATGATGCAGCTAAAGGTACTATTAACTTAGTTGGATTTAATCCTTCCGCAATAGTAGGATCTTCTATAAAGTTTTCTGTAGTGCCAGCCAATCAAAGTACTATCAGGCCTCTTCGTAACTTTATCCTTGATGTTGACACTCAAAGATCTTCATCAACTGCGTTACTAGACTTTCAAAACACGGCGGTAACATTATAATGTCAATTGAATATCACCATAGTAGAAGACCAAAAAACTTCATACATAGAAAAGTTAGTGAGGCTCTTCCAGAATATTTCGGTGGTGATTATCCAAAATTTATAACTTTTTTAGAAAAATATTATCAATTCTTAGATTCTGATGGTACTCATTCTTTTGGTAAAGATGTAAAGCAGTCTTTTGATTTAAGAGATATTCATGCAACTCAACAACTTAATAACTTAATATCAGAGATAGCAAGTGGACTTCCTAATGGTGATGCTTTTACAGATCCAAGATACGCTGCAACTAGACTTGCAGAGTTACAAAGAAATAAAGGAACAAGATTTGCCGTAGAAGAATTTTTTAGACTATTTTTTCAAGAAGCAGTTGAAGTAGAGTTTCCTAAAAAAGATATATTTACGGTAGGAAGTTCGAAGATAGGTCCTGATTCTTTAAAGATAATACAAAATGGTCAACTTTATCAAGTATTTTCTGTTTTGATAAAGACTGCCCTATCTACAAACACTTGGGAAGAATTATATAAAAAGTTTATGCATCCCGCCGGATTTTTTATTGGAACTAGGATTGTTTCTGATACTGAGGCTGATGCTGGAATAGGCCTCATGCCTTTAGCTATACTAGATTCTTCCGCAGGTCCTACTGTTACTTCTGAAGCTGTAATTACGTTATTAAGTCCATTTACACAGATGACTGCGTTATTAGATTCAGATGGAAATGGAACGAACGATTTTAGAGTAGGGCTAGATCAATTAGTAAACGTATATCAAACTTTGACATCAACTCAACTTGATAAGTTTTACGGATCGATAAATAATCTTATTGGTGTTAACTCATTTAAGTTTGACGATAGTGATATAGGTGATAGCGCTGGTACTTCAAGACCAGACTTTTCACTTACAACTGAGACCATGGATAATGAAATGTTCTCAAATTATTTAATAGACTCAACTTTCTAGTATAAATAGAACTATTATTTAGGATAAAAAATGACAAGACAAAATATTAGCATAGGTTCATCAGCAAACGACGGTACAGGTGATACACTACGTGCGGCTGGAACTAAGATAAACGCAAACTTCGTTGAGTTATATCAACAACTTGGTGGTGACAGTTCTAGTTTAACTACTCAAGTAACAATAAAAGATTCAGGTGGTGTTGGTACTATAATATATGAGGGCACGACTGCTGATTCTCATGAAACAAAATTGATAGTCGATCAGCCTACTGCAGACAGAATTGTTACTATACCTAATGCTACAGGTACCATAGTTTTAAGAAATTCGACCGACACTCTTACAAATAAGACTTTAACTACCCCTACGATAGCGTCAATAACTAATGGTGGAACAGTTACAATTCCATCAGGTTCTGATACTCTTGTTGCTAGAACTTCAACTGATACTTTAACAAATAAGACATTAACATCGCCTACAGTTTATAGACCAGTTATTCAACAAAGTATTAACGATTCTGGTGGAAACGAACTTATAAATTTAGTTAGAACCGTAGGAGCAGTTAACGAATTAACTATAACAAATGCCGCAGGAACTAACAGTCCTAGTATATCAGCGTCCGGTAACCACTCTGATTTAAACATAACTTTAACCGCAAAAGGTAAAGGTTCAGTAGCCTTAAATAAGGCAGCATTTAGCTCAGACGAAGCTGATTCTAATGGTCATAATGGAGGTCTAGCTGATTCGGCTTCTACACTTATAATATGTAATAGTGGTTCAGCACTAGCAATATCATTAGGACCCGGTACTACAACAGGCGAATTTAAAATTTTTACGAATAAGGGAGCTGGTGTAGCTACAATAACACCTACAAGTTTTGCTAATGGCACTAGTTTTGCTATACCTCAAAATACCGCAAGTCAATGTATATGGGATGGAGCAAAATGGTTTATGCTTAGTGGAAATGATTCAGCTAATTCGATAATAATATCATAGGAATAGAAAATGCCAGCAATAATTACAGATTTATTTAAGAAGCAAATGATGCAGAATATTCTCGATGAGACTACTTCTGGTTCGCATAACTACTATATCGCCATTGGAAAGTCAAGTCAATGGGATTCTGCAGAGACTGTTCCAACTCCTACTGACACACCAAGAACAGTAAGAGGCATGCGATCTGCGATACAGTCTATGAAAAAAGTTGAAGGAACTTCTTTCGTAGTACCAAGACATAATTGGACTTCAGGTAGAGTTTACAGCGCGTACGACGACGACTTAACAACTATTCCAAGTAACACATACTACGTACTAACTGAAGAAAACCAAGTCTATATATGTTTACAACAAGGTAGAGATAATAATGGAACTGCATTAGCATCAACCGTAAAGCCAGCAATAACTGACACTGTAAAACCATTTAAGACTTCTGATGGATATAAGTGGAAATTTTTATATACACTAAGCGCTCCAAACGCAAATAAATTTTTATCAGCAAACTTCATGCCAGTTGAAAAACAAACCATGGATTCTGCTAAAGTTGATACTCTAACAGGCACATCTAACTTTACGGTCATTCAAGAACAGCAAAAAGAAGTCGATAGTAACGCGACTCCAGGGCAAATTATAGGAGTTGTAGTTACTAACGGTGGTACTGGTTATACTAGTTCAAATCCAACTGTGACGATAGTAGGAGATGGAGACAGCGCAGTCGCTACTGCTACAGCAGTAGGTGGAGTGATAACTAAGATAGAACTTGACTCTAGCGCAGACAGTTGTATGAAGATGGGACATGGATATAACTTTGCTAGTATTACCATAGCAGCTCCTGACAGTTCAGGTGGAACACAAGCTACAGCTCGAGCCATATTTGCTGGAGATAGTGGTATGGGAGCAGATCCAAGAGACGAACTTAAAGCTACTTCATTAATGTTTAATATAAAACCAGAAGGAGAAGGTGATGCTGGTACAGTAAGTAGAAAAACTTTCTTAATTGGAAAAGGCACTACAGCTCAAAATTTCAGACAAGTTGCTCTTATAAGAAATCCATTTGCTTCAGATAGTGCGGCATCAGGTAGTTTTTATGCAGCTTCTACTGGATTATCTTTACAAACTTTAAGGCTTACCGATTCAACTCAAACTGACACCTTTGACATAGACAAAATAGTAACAGGTGGAACGTCTGGAGCAAAAGCAATAATCGATGGTGTTGACATTACCACTGGGTTTCATCCAAAATTAATCGTTCATCAAGATTCTGCTCTTACAGGTTTCTTACCATTTCAAGAAGGAGAAAACGTTACAGCTCCCGGAGGTGGTTCTGGAACTTTAGCTGCAGCTGGTGTAGATGCTGATACAAATGCTTTTGACGTAAGCGATGTCAATAAAACGTCTGGAGAGATTTTATATATAGAAAACAGAGCACCAGTTTCGAGAGCTTCAGGACAAACAGAAGATATTAAAGTGGTAATCACATTATAAGGTATAAAAAATGGCGACAACTCTAACTAATACTACATTCTCAACTACTTATAAAGATGATTTTAGAGATAGTGATGGCTATCATAGAATTCTATTTAATTCTGGTAAAGCTTTACAAGCGAGAGAATTAACGCAGGTACAAACTTTTTTACAAAACCAAATATCCAGATTTGGTAATAATATTTTTAAAGAAGGAGCAGTAGTAAAACCGGGTGGAGCAAACTTAAATCAAAAATATGAGTTTATAAAATTAGACACTACGTCAAACTCTTTACCTACAGACACGTCCATTTTATTAGACGCCGTGTTTACAGGAGCCACTTCTACAATAAAAGTAAAAGTATTACAAGTTGTTGCTGCCACTGCTTCTGATCCTGCTACTTTATACGTTCAATATACTGACACATCCGGTGGAACGGCTGGAGCAAATACATTAAGAGTTACAGCAGGAGAAAACTTAACTGGTTCAGGTACTGCAGTAGGTGTTACTCTCACTGTACAATCAACTAATACTACAGCAAATCCGGCAGTAGGCGTAGGAATATTAGCAACATTAAAATCAGGTGTATATTATGCAAGAGGACATTTTGTATTTACTGAAGATCAATCAAAGATAATTTCAAAGTATTCCGATAAAGTCGACACAAACTTAGGATTTTTAGTTGTAGAAGATATAGTAACGACCACAGACGATCAAGGTCTTTTTGATAATCAAGGGGCTGTTCCAGACGTATCCGCTCCCGGAGCAGACAGATATAGAATAAGATTAACTATAGATGTAGAATCTGAAGTTGATTCAGACAAAAGTTTTATACACGTGGCAACTGTAAAAGATGGTGTGATATACAATGCTATCTCTTCTGATGATGCTTATAATATTCCAAATGAAGTTGTAGCAAAAAGAATTTTTGAAAATTCTGGAGATTATATTGTAAAGCCTTTCACTGTAGATTTTGGACTAGATTCTGAAAACACTCACTTATTAATGAACGTTAGTGCTGGTACGGCGGTAGTTGATGGATTTAGAGCATCTAGAGATTTTCCTACCACGTTAAGAATACAAAAACCAACTTCAACTATTACAATCAATAACGAGGCTATTGGTGTAGAATACGGTAATAGTGTAGTGGTTAATCCAAGCACTGATTCAGATACACATGGCTTACCAAATATAAATGTTTATGAAAAAATGGATTTAAGAGATAGCGTTGATTATCTTGGCTCTACAATAGGTACTGCTAGAGTTAAAGCGATAAATTCAGTTGGTTCTGATTTAAAATATCATCTTATGGATGTTCAATTAAATTCTGGTAAAGCTTTTAGAAGTGTTAAGAGTATTGGAACGAGTACTTCAAATTATTTCAGACCAACACTTGAGCTTAATAAAGCAGTTATAAAAGATCCTGCAGCAAATACTGCTTTGTTTAGATTACCAAATTCTAGACCAAAGGCGCTAACAGATGTGTCTTTTGCTGTCCAAAGAAGATTTACTGCAACTTCAAACGGAGGTGGACAAGCTAGTATATCTTTATCAGCGGGTGGAGAAACTTTTACTAATACGGCTGACTGGGTTATAGCTAAGACTGATAGTGCTGTACATTCAGGCGCAACTTTTTCAGGTGGAACTATTGGTGGGACAGCTTCTACCATATCAAATCTTCCAGCGTCATCTAACATGGAAATTTTAGCTTATGTTAATAAGGGTAGCGCCACTTCAAAGACTAAGACTTTGACAACAAAATCTATGCAGATAGGAATTGACTCAGATGGAAATGGCCAAAAATTATTACCACTTGCAACTGCAGATATATTTGAAGTAGAAGAAATATTAAACGCCACTGATAGTAATGAAAGCTATGCTAGTAGATTTACTCTTGATAACGGACAAAGAGATAATTTTTATGGATTAGGAAGATTATTACTAAACCCTGGTCAATCCGCTCCTAGTACTAATGTTTTTATAAGATTTAAACATTTTACTCACGGTGTTTCAGGAGATTTCTTTTCAGTAAATTCATACACTGGACAAGTTGATTACGATAAGATACCAAGTTATAGACTATCTAGCGGAAAGAAAATTAAACTTAGAGACTATATTGATTTTAGATCAGTGATGGACTCTGCTGGTGAATTTACAAATTCAGGTTTAGGAGCTAGGCCTATAGAACAGCCACAAGTAGGAACTACCATAACATCTGACAATGAGTATTACTTACAACAGGCTGGAAAGTTAATAATAGATAGAGAAGGAGTGATAAAGTTTATAAGAGGCACACCGGGGTTTCACGGTACTTTACCGCAAAAACCAGACAATACCCTTGCCTTGTACGACGTGGTCTTACCGGGAAATACTGATAACGATTCAGACGTTGCTGTAGCTAAAATTGAGCACAAAAGATTTACTATGAAAGATATCGCGCAGTTAGAAAAAAGATTAGCGCGAGTAGAAAAGGTAACCTCACTTAGTTTATTAGAGCTTGACACTAAGCATATTCAAACATTAGATTCAGCAGGAAACGATAGAACTAAGTCTGGATTTATAGTTGACAACTTTAAAGATCACACTCTATCTGAAACGAACAGGCGTGGATATAGAGCTTCAGTAGATGTACTTAATCAAAAACTTAGACCGGGGTTCTTAGAAGATAACATTAGACTTATATACGATTCAGCTTCATCTACTAACACTATTAGAAAAGGTGATAACGTATATATTGCGTATGACGAAACTCCTTATATAAATCAAAACTTTGCTACTACATCCACTATAATTAATCCTTTCTCTGTCGTAGTATATGAAGGTACTTTAACCTTATCACCAGCATCTGATGAGTGGAGAGATGTAGATAGACTACAAGATAAAATTATTTCAGGTGGAACTAGACTTTCAACTGTAAACGCTTATAACTGGAATAACTGGTCGTGGAGTTGGGGAGGCGTTCCTGTAGAAAACTTAACAGTTGGAGCAGAAACAAATTTACAATCTGGAATCGTAAACAGAGTTGTTAGTGAAGAAACAGTATTAGACTTAATTGAAGATAAAGTTATACAAACTGCTTTTATACCTTTTATGAGAACTAGAAAAGTATATTTTAAAGCAGAGGGGCTAAGACCTAACACTACTGTATTTCCAATTTTAGATGGTCATGATATATCAGCTTATGCAAGAGAAGAAAGTTTCCAGTTTTATTCAGATTATAACACAGACTTTGGAAACACTTTAAAAAACGTAACTACGCATCCAGATGGAACTTCTGCATTAACTACTGATGTTAATGGTAGCGTTTCTGGTTCTTTTATAATACCAAATAATGATAGTATTAAAATAAGAACAGGTACAAGACAATTTAAAATTTTAGATATTACTGGTGATAACGAAGAATTTGCAAGTGTGATAGCGCGCGCGCCATTCACTGCCAGTGGAATACTTGATACTAAAGAAGCTTCTTACACTAGCACACGACAACTAAATGTTATGGGTATTAATAAAAACACTTATTCAGTATATCAAGGTGATGATGGAGGCGGAAGCGACGATGAAGACAAGCCTAAGACTGATACTGGTAGCTGGGTTACTGGACCAGAGATGATGGACATGGGTAATGTTGGTGGTTCACACGGTGGTTACGCTGGCCAATATGATTTAGGCTTTACAACTTTAGAAGGCATCGGAGGCCAAAACGAAACTTATACTATAGGTAACGACATGGGGCAATTATCTGATGACGATAATGATGGCCCAGGAACATCTGGTATGGATACCGATAGTTATACAGACAATGATGGATATGGCGTTGTATGTTTACTAGAAGATATGATGGTTTTAGTTAATGGAGTTCTTTCTACAGTTGATAAAGTTAAACTCGGAGATACAGTTGGAAATGGAATAGTTAACGAAGTTATACATAAACATATGAGAACAGGTTACTATATCATTAATAATGAATTAAAAATTACTAATGACCACCCAGTTATGGTTAATAACAGCTGGAAAAAAACAGAAGAGGTACAAGTTGGAGAGTATATTAATGGCGTAGAAGTTAAGTCGATAAAATATATTTCACAAGTAGTTCCAACGGTGTACATAGGAATAGATAAAGAAAGCTTTGATGTTTATTGTGAAGATAATAGTTACACTGTTCATGGAAACTATAAACAAGCATTAAAAAAGGCGAGTTAAGTTAGGAGAATAATATGGCATTAACCTCAGAAGGTTACGCAGTAAATAAGCAGCCAATTGCTCAATCATTTTACATAGAAGAAGTAAGAGGAATTTATTGTACAAAAGTAGATTTATTCTTTGCAAAGAAAGATTCTATTTTACCAGTTTCAATTCATTTAAGACCTATGGTTAATGGTTTTCCTTCTGCTTCAGAGATTTTACCAGGGTCACAAGTAACCGTGACAAGTGGAAATGTTAACGTTGATACAGCCGGACCAGACTTAACAGCTACTAGTTTTGTTTTTGATGAACCAGTATTCTTAAAAGGAAAAACAGACTTTGCTCTAGTAGTTTCAGCAGATTCAAAAGACTATCACGTGTATATCGCTGAAATAAATGAATTTCAATTTGGCTCTACGGAGAAACGTGCTGCTAAGAATCCTATATCAGGAAGTTTATTTTATTCTCAAAATTCTGCTACGTTTACTCCGTCTCAAAATCAAGACTTAACATTTGTACTTCATCAAGCCAAGTTTAAACATACGAGTGCTTCAGTAATTTTACATAACGCTAGTGTACCAAAGAGACTATTAGCTAGTAATCCAATTAAAACTACTGATGGTCAAGCCTCTATTAAAATAGCTCATCAAAACCATGGACTAGAAGTTGGAAACACTGTGACTATAACAGGAGCAACTGCCACAGGAGGAATAGACTCCAGTGATATAAACGGAGCTAGAGTTGTTACCGCTAAAGATTACACTGGTTACACGGTTAATGCTGCATCAGCTGCAGATTCTGATGCGGTTGGCGGTGGAAGTCTAGTACAAGCTGATAGAAATATACCATTTAGTTTAGTGTATCCAAACGCAGGTCTTTTAAAACCAAAGGGAACATTTATAGAAGCTGGAATGAAAGCTACTACTGGTAAGTCTTTTTCTGGTACAGAAACAGCTTTTCAAAAAGCTTCTTCTTTTGAAGCAATTAAACTTAATGAAAATAATATGGCAAATAAAGTTTATTTAGTAGCCAACGATTCAGCAGAAGGTGCTGAACTTGCAGCAGGAGAAAAGTCGTTAGACGTACAGTTAAATTTTACAACTAATGATTCAAACGTTTCCCCAATGCTCGACTTACAAAGAAGTTCTATGACTCTAGTGACTAACGTTATAGACAGACAAGATTCTGCTGGAAGCGGAATTATAACTTACGTTGCTGAAACTACTAACAGAGTTGGAAGCGCGGCTGCTAGACATCTAACAAGAATTGTAACTCTTGGAACAGATGCAGTTGGAATAAGAGTATTTTTAGCGGCTAATGTTCCTCCACCTTGTGATTTTGAATTATATTTTAGAACTGGAACTTCTGATCAGGATTTAACCACAGTGCCATTTACGCTGAAAACACCAGTAGCTACTCCACCAAAGGACGCTAATCCAAATATTTACAGAAATTACGAGTATTTAATTGGTGGGCAAGGAGGAGACTTATTAGCTTTTAGTAAGTTTCAACTAAAAATTGTTATGAGAAGTACTAATCAGGCTTTGGTTCCACAATTTGAAAGTTTGAGAGCTATAGCGTTATCAGTATAATGGGACTTTTAAAAATAGAAGGCCATAGTGATGTTATGAAAGATACGGAGACTGGTGCCGTTATCAATATAAATAGTAATGAAATTGAAAATGCTAGAAAAAGAAAAGCGATCAGACGACAAGAGAAAGAAGAGATCGAAAACTTAAAAAATGAAGTAAGTGATATTAAAAAAATGTTAGGTACAATTATAGAGAAGTTAGATGGCAGTAACAACAATTAATTTATCAGACCCAGTAAGTACGTTAGTCACTAAGACTAATACCATATCAAGTACCGTAGGTGACACGGCACTATTTAACACCGCTATATCCAGTGGAGGTCAAGACTCAAACTTAGTTGCAGCGATAAACTTTGTTAATAATAACTCTACTGACTCAAGTGTTATAACAGGATTAATAGATTCCTCGTACGTGCTCGCGCGCTCGCCCACGACCACTGCGTCAGAGATACGAGGAAAGTTCCAAAAAGACAGCGCTAACGCGATAGGATACGATTCAAGTGCTGGTAGGTTTTTCGTACCAATTGGTACTATTAATACTGACATGATAGAAAACGTTGCAGTTACCACAGGTAAAATAGCTAATACGGCAGTAGATACAGCGCAAATTGCTGATAACGCAATCACTGAAGCAAAAATGGCAGACGATGCGATAAGTTCAGCGGAACTTAAAACTTTATCGACTTTATTAATTAAAGATTCAGCAGGAAGTACATTAAAGACGATACACGGCGCAGGGGTTTAGTACCATGGCGGTAAGAAGACCATTATTTTATGATGGTAGTGATTTCAAAGAAATGACTGCCGCTATGGTTACCGCAATACAAGACAGATGTGTGTATCTTTATGGTGGTAGTCCAAGTGTAACCATAGAAATATCTGTTGGTTCTGGTTCTTTAGGCGCGATGATCGATACCAGAATGCAAGCTGGAGCAGCAACTGAAAGTTTTGGAAACGAACCAGCTGGTGGAAGTGAAAGTTCAGCAGATTATGCTTCTGCAGCAGATACGCCAAATATATCACGAGCTACAGACATTACTTTTGACAAGATGAATCAAGTTAACGCAACGATAAGTGCACCTACAGACACTAATAATAGATTATATCCTGTGTACTATAACAGT
>CEPK01050861.1_pt1 | contig 19810 bp, 17 predicted proteins | sample 356231 | NCBI WGS metagenome assembly CEPK01 (sample SAMEA2620259, study PRJEB7988) | marine metagenome | biome: marine biome (ENVO:00000447); feature: deep chlorophyll maximum layer (ENVO:xxxxxxxx); material: "saline water (ENVO:00002010), including plankton (ENVO:xxxxxxxx)" | depth 80 m
CCCATACCAAGCCCTCTTTTCACCTAGGCCAGACCCCATCTTCTCTCTAGAGCAGTTGTAATTTCTTGGTAGTCCTTTCCCCCTGGGCTAGATGGGTCGTGCAAGTGTATTGGAACTCCATGGCTCGGGGCCTCCGCCAGTCTAACGTTCCTCCTAATTGCTGGATTTACGACCAATTCCGGAAACGCCTCTAGGAGCTCTCCTGCAACTTGTTGATTCAGCAGTGTCTGTGAGTGCATTGTCAGAAGTATCCCATCGACTCCAATGTCACCATTCAGCAGCCCCCTCACTTCTCTGATCGTGCCTGCCAACAAGGCCAAACCCTCCAATGCGAAATACTCTGTTTGAACCGGTATCAGTATCCCGTCTGAGGCCACTAGGGCATTGATTGTGACCAATCCCAAAGATGGGGGGGTATCAATCAAAACAACATCGTAATGTGGTAAAAGAGGCTTAAGGGCATCCTTCATCCTTCTCTCCCGTCCCAGCTGCCTGAGCATCTCCTGTTCAAGGCCGATTAGACTCCGGTCTCCGACAATGATGTGCAATCCCTCCACAGCTGTTGCGTGTCTCGAATCAACAGCCGTCTCAGGACTAAGTATCAGATCTCTGGTCGTGGTTCTTACCTTGCTCTTATCGACTCCTAGCCCTGTCGCGCAGTTTCCCTGCGAATCCGAGTCAACAACCAGAACTCTGTACCCCCTAAGGGCCAATTGCGCCCCAATATTGATCACAGTCGTCGTTTTCCCCACCCCTCCCTTTTGATTCGTAACGGTAACCACCCTTGCCCTACCGTCTGGAGTGGGCAGTGAGTGCGGCAAATCCATCGGCGTTCCGGACTCAGCTCTGCTGAATTCGTCAATTGAATCAAGTGGGGCCATCCCCTCAGCTTCTTCTGTTTCTGTAAATTCTACGTCAATCACAATGGGCGAGTCGGCTCCTCCACCCTCATGACCCGATCCACTCACGATCTCTCGTCGCTTGAAATGGTGTTGAAGATGACGCTCACGAAAAATGGAAAAATGGGTTTTTCGGATGTTCAATCAACTTTCGATGTGGTACCATGCAATCATCTCCCCAGTCTCAGCATCCATTGCCATTAGCAACGAGTTTTCCAAATTGTTCTCAGACCATTCCCTGCTAGCAGTGAAAGTGACTTTGCCAGAGTCAATGTCTCCAGGAAGAATGCTGATTATTTGATTCTCTTCCGTAACTGAGAGCCTGTAACCAACCGATGAATCTGGTGCCCAAACACTCCTTTCGGTTGGGTCATTCACGTCAATATATTGATTGAGATCTGGGTACCTCTGTTCATTCAGCACCCTCTCTTCAAGCAATGAAAGTGGATGCGTCGCTGGGATGTCACTGTTCCAATCAACCTCTCCCTTGGAGTTTGAAGCACTCTCTGTAAGATCGCATCCTGAACCATCCTCATCCCCCCTAAGGATTATCCATCCAGAGCGCTCAGAGTCATCGACCCATGACAAATTCCAATGAGGAAGCCCCTCGGACTCAAACCACTCGGCTCTCCAAATGTAACCTCCCTTATTCAGAGAATCCATCGCGTCGCTGGTGGAATGATTATTTTCCAGGCATGATTTTGCAGCCTCAAGATTGAAATCTCTAATTTCAGACTCGTCAATCATGCTATCCACCCAGTTCTGTTCCGTAGAAGATGTCGGCCGGTCTTCACCGGGGTTTGGCTTGATGTAATCCCTGCCCCAGTCTATTTCAACACTACCGGGAACGAATGATGACATAGACATCGCCATTTGTATCTCAAGCCTTCCTTCTGGAAGCAGCTCATCAGACAGAGTACTTACAAGGAAGTCACAGTCATCAGTCTCCAGGCTCTTATCCAGAACTATGTCAACATCCTGCTCAACCGGCCAAGGAACGCTCTTCGACACCAGAAGAGACATACGGGCATGCCCATAACACCTTCCTATGTCTTCATGCTCCATTTCAATTGGATACACCAAACCATGAGAAGGATGGGAATATTCGTTTCCTACTGACCATCTCCAGTCAGAATTCCATTCAATGTCTGAATCCGTAGAACTAGCTCCTCTGGAAATAATAGAATCTTCGAAGAAATCTCTCAGCTCTATTGGCCTGAGTGGGAAAGATAGGGTCGATGCAAGTTGGCCTATACCTCCAAGACTACCCGAGTCGTAAGTGACAATCCTAAGATTGCTTGTGACCATGTCTGCATCGGTGAACGAAATACTTGAGTCGACCCTCTTCACATCAACGCTGTCTAGCTCTACCCAAGCATCTGTTTCGATCGAGAGCTTGTTATCAGATAGGGACCAACCTAGGTTTCCGCATTCACCAGAACTCCTCTGCGCCTTTCCCTCCAAATCAACATCCAAAACCATCTCTGTCTCCTTTTTAGCCGAAAGGAAACCCATTCTTCCGAGACTATCGGTGGTTTCTACTGCGCCCGAATTCTGCCCCTCGGCTATGGAAACTTTCCCATTTCCAGACAAGTCGACCTTCAGACGGCCACAGGCCTCATCCAGAATCTCACCTGCCGAGTCCTTGATCAGTTCCAACATTTCATCTCCCTCAATTTCAATCTTCGAATCACCGACTTGGAAGTCCATACTATCCCCGAAGCTTAGAGGCTCAGTAACAAAACCGGAGCCTCTCTGAACCAAGGTCGTTGCTAATGCCCCAACAAGTATGGCCACTGCGGCCACTGCGGCCACTGTCTTCCATCTCCTCTGCATGGACTCCAGAGTCGGAATTGGAATGACAATGGAAGGGGCATCATCTTCCCCCCCGGTGACCGTTCTCTCGGGAGGCCTTTCTTCTGGTAGCACAACGTCATTGATTTCACCCTCGACTCCTACCACCTCTGCCTCGACAACTTCTTCCTTGAGCCTAGACAAAACCTCCTCAATTAGCTCCGAGTGCTCCGTTTCCGACTCCGCTGTGTCATCATCTTCCATGATTAAAGCCTCAACTACCTCCTCTTCACCGACAATCAATTCGTCATCTTCTCCAATATCTGCAGAAATCCTGTCGACTAGCTCGGATTTCTTTCCAGAAACAAACAGACCTCTATCTTTGCAGATTCCCCTTAGTTCTGCAACAGTCATTGAATTCAATGATGACCTGTCAAGGGAATCGCCGGGTGCCATATTACATCCCCCAGTCATATAGGACAGCTTTCAACATCTTCGCTCTCACGGGCCAAATTACGCTCATCGTTGAGCAAAGGTAGCCTTTTCGAATTAAATCAAAGACTTGAAGGCCATCCCCATAGGCGCGCGGTCAATGCAACCCCGCTTGGTCATCCTCTCCAGAGGACCCGAACTGTACAGTACCCGGCGTCTCGCCACCGAAGCAGAGAACTCTGGTTGGGCCGTACAGATACTTGACCCCCTGTCGCTTTCTGTGGTAGTAGAGGACAATGGCGGGAAGATATACCACAGGGGCTGGCAGGTGGAGTGCGAGGCAGTCCTTCCAAGGATTGGATACTCAATTACCAGACGCGGAGTCGCTATTGTAAGACAATTCGAACAGATGGGGGTTTTGGTGCTTAACAAGAGCCTCCCGATCCTTAGGAGTCGAGACAAGCTAATTGCTTGTCAAATGCTTTCCGAAATGCGAGTCCCTGTGCCAATTACTGCTCAAGTAGGGGCGTGGGAAGACGCTGACAGAGCGGTTAGGAGGGTCGGAGGGGCGCCTTGCGTTGTCAAGTCAACCGAGGGAACACACGGCTCCGGCGTTTTTCTGGTAAACTCTCCTAGGCACGCGAGGCAGCTTGTTTCACAGATGCTCGAGAGGGGCATGAGGCCTTTGGTGCAGGAGTACATCGAGGAGTCCCATGGCAGTGATATTAGGGCATTTGTCGTTGGAGATGAGGTAGTCGCGTCGATGCGCAGAAAGGCGCATGGCCGGGAATTTCGCTCAAATTTCCATCTTGGTGGCTCAGTTTCTAATTTGGATCTCACCGATGAGCAAAAGCAAATAGCAATAAAAACAGCCCAAACAATAGGTTTGGACGTTGCCGGTGTCGACATGCTGGAATCAAGCAGGGGACCACTCGTTCTAGAGGTGAATTCCAGTCCCGGTTTAGAGGGGATAGAGGGTGCAACGAAAGTAAACGTAGCCTCCACGGTTGCAAAGCTAATCAGCTCAAGATATAGCTCAATTGCTGGAAATCATCCTCCCGAAAAGGCAGCACACCACGAGTCCGATAGCAATGATGGCTCCAAGGCTTACTGAAGCCTCGGCTATTTTGCGAAACATTACCAATCCAAGAATCATTGGCTCCCTCTTGAGAAGCATTCAAGTCCTCACCCGTGCCCTCCAAGCCGTCCGAAAGGACGGGGATGCACACACCGTTCGCGGTGAGAGGCGAGGCACATGCTGCAGGGAGGCGAAAGGGTTTCTGAGGGGGACTTCCCCATGCGTTTGCTCAGAGTTGCCGACTTGAAGTGGCATGAATGCTGGGTACAGCAACTCCGTTCTGAGAAGAAGAGCAGCCACACAATCAGGGCATACCAGGTGGCTGCCAAGGGCTTGGTAACAACCACTCTACCGGGCGAGGGCAAATCCAGTTGGAGCAAAATCCAGCAACTCTCGGTGCGAGAGATTCGAGCAGCAATCGATCCAAACAATGGCAGAATGGATGCTTGGATAAACAAATTGGGGGATCTGAAGCCAAATACAATTAATGCGAAGATTGCAGCTGCCTCCCACCTATTGAGATGGTTGGGTCACAGCACTCCTGAGTGGATTCAGAGGCCATCTAGGAACCGACCCCTTCCAAAGACTCTGGGTCGGAGGGAGCTGAACAGGTTGAAGCGGGCCACTCTGGATTCAGAAGACCCACTAGCAGTACCAATCTGCACAACTCTTCTAGACACAGGACTGAGAATCTCGGAGCTTTGCGGGTTGGACATCGACGACGTTGACACCGAGGACATGTCAGCTTTAGTTATCGGAGGGAAAGGGGAGAAGGACAGGACGGTGCTCTTCACCCAATCCACGGTGGATGTTATCGAGTCGTGGATGCCAATCAGGGAAAACAGGAGCAACCTTGCCAATACCCAATCAAGGGCAATGTTCCTGTCCAGAAGAGGGAGAAGGATCAATCCACGCTCAATTCAGAAAATGATGGACAGGCTCGCCGACTCAGCAGATATTCCGAGAACTAGGCTTAGCCCACATACGCTCAGACACACATTTGCCACAGGATTATTGGAGAGGGGAGCGGATTTGGTCACGATCCAGCGCTTACTAGGCCACTCCAGCATCGCCACCACAAGGGTCTACTTGGAGATAGGGGACCAGACACTTAGGGAGATATATCACAGGGCGCAGAACTTGCCGGAAAGTCCAGACTCGCCCGAACAAGTAATCAGCGACTCAGAGGAGGCCGCGGTTTCACCAATTTCTCACGATTGACTACTTCCTCGAGGGGTTCTTTTTACCCAACCTCTTTCCGACTGAATCCGGGCCCTTCCATGATCTATTGGCTTCCTCGGTGTTTCCGGGATGACCGGGGATGGGGCAGTACTTACCCGATCTACACCTGCTGCAGTTGTCCGAAGGAGGCCTTTCGACGATTTTCTGCAGTCTGCCGTACTTCCTCCTTGGCATATTAGTTCCTTCAATAGACGGGACTTATGCATTGTTACAAACGCACAACTTTGAATCGTAAGGACTCAGGCTAGTAACATGGGTGGCGAAGAAGAGGGCATGAATGGCCCCATTGGTGCCCACCCAAGTCGATCGGTCTTGTTCGCTCAAGTGGCCGACTCAGACCCAAGAGTTTCTTTCGATGAGGGCGGATTGATGTTGGAAACAGGCTCTCCAGGATCCGTCGGCAAAGCATTCCTGGGGGACGTCGCATGGGCGACAATGAGGGCGATGGCCCCCCATGACCCTCCCGTTTTCGTCAAGGAACCAATATACGACGAGCAACGTTGGAAGATTTCCTGCTCTTCTGGAGAGCTCAGCGTCACGATATCCAGCAGGCACTATTGGGGCTTCGGCCTTCTAACAAGATGCTTCCTAAATGAGATCGTCATAGACGGAGAGTTGGACGCTCGCGCGCGCTGCGCCCATGACATTGTGGCTTCTCTCGGAAGGAACCCCTGGGAGCCCTCTCGGGTCAAGGCCTTTGAGAGGGCGACTTCAGCCAAGATGGCTTCCCACGTCTCGGCCTGGGGGGAGTTAGTCAATTTAGCAAAGAATAACATGAATGATCAAATCGATATTCTTCAGGACTCTCTGAATCGCCTCAAGGGGGTCCGGGAAGGATCAGAGACCATTCTCTCGGAAGCAGAAGAATCGCTCGATCGTGCCAGGAAAGCACTCTCCGACAAAAACGCACCAGCAGTGGAGAGGGCACTAAGCCGCGCTTCTAGTGCGATTTTTCGCGCAGACCCAAACACCGATTTCGACAACGCAGAGCGAGATCTTTTGGAAAACTAGAGCCCTAGGGCGGACCACATCCAAGACCACACTCCATGCTGCGCCAGATAGACGACAACGCTGAAAGAGATGCAAGCGAAGTAAATCGCACCCTTGGGAATCTGGATAGCGTCTTCTGACTCCTCATCGAAGTATCTGATAAGGCCAGCAGCCTGCTGAATTCCGCTGCCCTCCCTCTTCTTCGTCCTAACCTTGGAGGACGTTGAACTCCTTGCCATCCTACCAGCGCACCCACATTCCCTATTTCAACGCCACTAGCGGAAAAATCCACTATCAAGGCTCCAGAGTCTCAATTAGAACGCAGCCTCCGTCGAGCTCCACGATCACAGATGCAGCACCCATCGCTGTTTCCAAACCATCAGTCATCAGTATCTCCCTCCTGAGCCCCCTATTGGACTGGAAAACTAGTCTGTGACTCAATCTCTCGAGTACGTCTCTGTCAACAACCTGCCAAGTCCACTCGTCTTGTGAAACCGTCATCAGTGCCTCAATTGGGATCATTGTGCCTTTTTTCCCCTCAAGGCCTCTTGCCCTTTTCATCAATTCATTGAGCTTCATCTTAGCTCCAATTTCATCAGTCTTGGTCGGCTCAGAGCCTTTTCTTGATATCCTTCTGAATCTTGACATTTGCATCCCATGCGGAAATTCCGCGAACGCCGAGCGAATCATTGATGGTATAACCATTGTCTATGCCGTTCACAGAGCGGAACCCAATTTCAAGGACATTGCCGATTGCGAAACCTAGTATAATTCATGTTTGCCTATCGAACCGAAAACCCATGGGAGCCAGTAGCGAACCCTCTTGGAAGGAGCTCTCTGAGAGAAGCGTCTTGCTGAAGGCAGTAAAGCACTGGAGGGATGATCCTGATAATTGGCTCAGGGAATCATTCGACAGGCTTCCAGAGACCGTCCGTGTCAATCCTCTGAGCGCAGATAGTGACTGGGTCGAGTCTTGGCTAGAAGATGTATCTGGAAAAAGATTGGAGTGGTTCAAAGGGCCTGGGAGTGCATGGGAGCTGCCATTCGCCCGCGGCTTCGCTCCCGATGGGCTAAAGCAACTTCTCGTAGCGCTACATGATACCGGGCGGATCACACGTCAAGAAGCAGCCTCGATGCTTCCAGTTTTGGCCCTAGGTCCAAAATCTGGCGATTTGGTACTCGACCTCTGCGCCTCACCCGGCTCAAAGACTACTCAGATTTGCGAACACCTAAGCGGCGAGGGGGCCGTGATTGCAAACGAGGTCGTAAACGGACGGGTCAACACCCTGGTCTCAAACATTCACCGACACTCCTCGAAGACAGCTCTGATCGTCAATCACGATGGAAGGCACTTTCCAAAAGTCCCAGGCGAGGGTTTCGACCGCATCTTGGTAGATGCGCCATGTACAGGCTCAGGGACAACTCGGAAAAATCCAGAAATTTGGAGCAAGTGGCTGCCATCATCCGGATTTTCACTACACGATCTCCAACATGGGCTATTGACAAGCGCAATTAGGCTCGCAAAGCCAGGTGCTAGAATCGTGTACTCCACTTGTTCCTTGGATCCAATCGAGAATGAGGCCGTCGTAGCTAGGGCACTGTCCTCTGAAATGGTCAAGATACTGCCAGGGCATGATCTCATCCCATCAGTCCCATCCGATGTGGGGATGACCGATTGGACGCCACTGGACGATGAGGGGAATCCAATGGTGCACGATGAATGCCCATCCCATCTGATGCCCTTGCACAAATCTCCACACAATCAATCTCTGAAGAATTGCGTACGAATTTGGAACGACTCCCTTGGAGGGGGTGGATTCTTCTTAGCAGTGCTCGAGAAGATAAAATCAGAAAAGTCGACGCCTTCAAAATCCGTGGAATCGGACTCCATAGATCCAATATCGCCGGACCCCGACCACTTCCCCGTGCCTATCGATGACTATTGGCGGGACGCACTCAAATCAGAATGGGCAGATATTCCAGAGGGACTTTGGACAAGGGGCAAGACACTACTTTGGACCAGTAACGCCATTGAAGAGGTATGGAAGTCCGAGGGAAGTCGAAAGGGAGGGAGGAGGAGAACACCCGGGTACCAGTGGCACCCCCTGAAAGTAGTTCACGCCGGAATGACATTGGCCAGACTGCGCAAAGGCAGACTGGACAGAATCACCTCAAGGGGAGCAAGCAGAATAGGTGCAGGAAAAGGCCCATCATTCGTAAATGTGCAGGGGGCCCTCATTGACGCAATCCTACTTGGTCAAACCCCCACAATCGAAGAAGGCACAGAAATATCCGAAATCGGACCGGGTTCTGCAATTCTGATTGATGGCTCTGGCACGGTGCTACCGGTCTGGGCTGGTGCCAAGATCACACCCATGGTAAACGAATCTGAAAAAGTCGTCCTCCGTGCCATCAGGGGCATGGAAAATTGAGATAATCTAGTATTTCACATTCATTTTTTGGACACTCTCCCATGTAATCATTGAAATGCATGGCATATGTTCAACCAGCATAGGAGACGAAAACTCAACGGGATGATGAACATGGACGAGGTAGATAAACGAATCATCAAGGTGTTGGAGTCCGACGCCAGAACATCGCTCAGAAGCATCGCCGAACAGGTTGGAGTGGCTCTGGGCACGGTGAGTAACAGAGTCAGAAAGCTCGAGAGCCGGGGTTTGATCAAGGGCTACACTGTTTTGTTGGACCCTGACAAATCAGGCTGGGGGCTAAGCGTACTCATCGGCCTCCGGATCCAAAAGGGAAGGTTGATGGAAATCCAGAGAAAGATAGCGGAGGATTACAGGGTCTACGGGGTCTATGACGTCACTGGGGACTACGACTCCATGATTCTTGCAAGGGCCCAAGACCGGGACGATCTAGACGACCTGATCAAGAATGTAATTAGCATGGGCGGTATCGAGAGGTCCGTTACCCACCTGGTGCTTAACACCGTCAAGGAGATGCCCCCCTCACTTCCAGAGTAGGTGCTAAAGAATATCTTTCAGGAAGGAATCAATCATCGGTGCCAGGGCCTCGCTATACGGAGAAAGAGACTCAACGGTCCTCCCCTCCGGCTTCATTGCCTTGAGCAGAGAATTCCTGAGCCCCTCGTCAACAGTCACATCCATTGCCATCAAACGTTCTCTAATTAGAGACTGCAATTTACCTCCTGTCCTATCCCAATCCATCAGTAGAATAATTGGGGCTCCGCCATCCATCGCACGAGCATCACCATATTCGCTGTGAAGGTAAGCTACTAGCCTACTGGTGTCCCATCCCTTGTTTATCCTCTCAATGGCGCCCTTGAATCCAAGGTCCCTTAGAGCTCGCTCATCTTTGATGCCCTCTACAAGGACGGGAACCCCACAGCCACCCTGATCTAGTGGCATGTTTCTGACTATTGAGGCACAAATCGCCTTTGCAGCCATCTCGAACCTCTTCTCACGGTTATGCGGACCTTTGTAACTCAACCAAAAAACCCCTTCAAACAGCGTCAATTACACATTGCACAGTGGATGGTCAGTTACAAGCTATTCTAAAAATACAAAGATTACATCATGTCCTTCTTGTGCAACCCTTATGAGGGGATTTTCCCCCCGAAGGGTTGGAGATTGGCGTGACTGTGATGACTGCCATCTTTGAGGGACTTTGGGACCACTATATTTTGTGGAGCGTCATCGTCGCTGTAATTGCATTTGGATGGCTGTATCACCACTCATTCTGGTTCGTCTCCGAAGAGGGCAAGGAGGTACCGAATGTCGATGACATTGCAGTGGGGGTCTTTCCCAAGCACAATGACAACATGCGACTCGAGGTTGCTTGGACCATCCTGCCATTTTTCCTGATTATCTGGTTGACCTACGTTTCATGGGCCCCTTTGGACGCAATGTGGACCTCGCCAGAGGGTGGGAATCATGGGTTTGCATGCGACGACGGTTCAACAGACCACGACTACACTGTTAACCAGGACGGAATAGAGTCATCCAACAATAGCATGGACTCCACCGGCATGATTACCTCTGACTGCTACCATGTCATCGAGATCACTGGCCAGCAGTGGTTCTGGAACTTCGACTGCCTAGACCTCCCGGCCGACCTATGCGATACCTCCACTGAGAGTATGGAGGTATATGGGACGGTTCCGGTTCTGAAGCTCAAGAGGGGGGAGACTTACCTAGCTGTGATGGAGTCACAAGATGTGACACACGCCCCTTGGTTCCAGCACATGGGCACGAAGGAGGACACGCTTCCGGGAATGGAAACGACACTTTGGCTGCCAGTTAATGACGACCTTACCAGTGAGTCAATGATACTTTGCGCAGAGTACTGCGGCGATGCCCATTCCATCATGGCCGCAAAGCTAGAGGTCCACAATTGAGGTCAAACCATGAGTCCTTCCCGAAGCTCCAGTATCGCTGCCATCATTGTACTGGCAATCGCAGCCGTGCTTCTCGCACCGTCAGCCATTTCGGTACCCAATGGTGTTCAGGGTGTCTCCCAAGGAGGGTGCTCCTGCCACGGCACTACCCCGTCGGACTCAGTCACAGCTTCGATTGAAGGGCTCCCGGATAGCTACAATTACTCGGAGGAATACGAGCTAACTCTCTCATTCGTGGGAGGGCCTTCGAACCCTAACAACATCAACCAGGGCGGATTCAACCTCTGGGCCAGCCATGGGACAATCTCGGTCTTAGATGGCACTGCACAGATGATGGGTGACGGTAGCGCTTCGCACACGGAGGCGGGCAATGACCAGACCTCATGGACGGTTAAGTGGACGGCTCCTGCCGACGATCGAAACGTCGATTTAGTCCTCCACGTAAACTCAGTGAACGGAAACGCTGGCACGGAACAGGGGTCACAAGGAGACGAGTGGAACAGGGTCGTGGCCAAGATTTCTGGCCCGGTGGCAGTCATCGAGGCTGCAGACCCGTTTGTGGTCCTAGGGGTGCTGATCCTGGTATCAGCCTCCCTGCTAGCTATCACGCTGACATACGTGTTCTACAGGAAGGACCCGGAAGCATTCGACTGGGATAACTTCGCACCTTGGATCGCAGAATGGATGACATCCACGGACCACAAGAAGATAGGCACCCTGTATTTCCTAGCAGGCCTGTTTTTCTTGGGAGTGGGTGGAATTATGGCCATGATCATCAGGATACAACTAGCAGTTCCGGGCAATGACTTCCTGACCCAGGAGCAGTACAACCAGTTCTTCACGCTTCATGGGACGACTATGATCTTCCTGGCCGCTATGCCAATGATCAACGGGTTCGCAAATTGGATGATCCCGCTACAATTGGGGTGCCCGGACCTAGCCCTGCCAAGAATCAACGCTATGTCGTTCTGGCTACAACCCTTCGCTGCGCTCCTAATTTTCACTGGCGTCTTCTCTGGCCACGGGGCCGACACAGGATGGACTGGATACGCGCCCTACGTCGTCAGCGAGGGGGCGCATCACGGCACCACCATGTGGGCAGCAGGCCAGATAATGCTAGTCGCGTCATCCACGCTAACCGGAATCAACTTCCTGACAACAATGGCCGTGATGCGAGCTGAGGGGATGGGATGGATGCAAATGCCACTCTTCAGCTGGTCCATCCTAATAGCCAACGTGATGCTCTTCCTCTCAATCCCCGCCTTCGGCGTCGGGCTTATCCAAGTCTACTTGGATAGGGTTGTTGGCACGGCTTTCTACGACATCGCTGCTGGTGGCGACCCGTTGCTCTGGAGCCACTTGTTCTGGTACTTCGGGCATCCCGAGGTTTACGTGGTTGTGGTACCCTCATTCGGCATAATCTCCGAGGTCATTGCTACAAGCGCACGTAGGTCCGTATTCGGATACCGTTCCATGGTTTATGCCATGGCAGGCATTGGCGTGGTGGCTTTCATCGTCTACGGGCACCACATGTTCACCAGTGGGATGAGCCCGACACTAAGGTTCGTGACGATGCTCACAACAATGCTGGTCGCCGTTCCCACGGGGATCAAGATATTCAACTGGCTGATGACCATGCACGGGGGCTCCCTTGTCTACAGGACCCATACACTATGGGCACTAGGTTTCCTAGTCACTTTCACACTCGGGGGGATATCTGGCATGTTCTTCCCATCCATAGCGATGGACACCCATCTCCACGAGTCATACTTCGTGGTGGCGCACTTCCACTACGTGTTGGTAGGTGGCACGGTTTTCGGATTCTTCGCGGGCATATACTACTGGTTCCCCAAGGCCACTGGGAAGATGCTCAGCGAGAAGCTCGGGGTCCTCCACTTCCTTTGCGCATTCGTCTCCTACAACGCCTTATTCTGGCCGATGCACAGGCTCGGCGTCTGGGGAATGACGAGGAGGCACCACACCTACTTCGTAACCACCGAGGAGGCACTCGGATCACTCCCGATGGAGGCGGCCGGCTGGAACATGTTCATCACGGTGTCAGGGTTCCTCTTCTTCTTCTCAAACTTCATCCTTGTCTTCAACATGATAGTGTCCTCAGTGAGAGGGGTCGACGCACCGGCCGATCCCTGGGGCGGATGGTCCTTCGAGTGGATGACCTCATCCCCTCCACCGACACCGAGCTTCGGCCACTTCGACGGCGAGAAGTGGGTCGGACTACCGGTCTTGGAAGACGCCAATGAGCACATAGCCAACGAGCCGGGAGCTATTTCCCGTTGGTTCAGCAGGATGATGGTGGCGGATGACGAAGTAGGGGAGGCATTGCATTGAGCTCCGACCACCACGACCATCCCAGTGCATGGGGCCCGCATGACTGGAGCCACGGGGCCCCTCACAACTCTTGGTCGCCGATAATAATGAGCGCGGGCATCGCGATGTTCCTCTTCACGCTAGCAGGTGCCTACCAGTGGGGCGAATTCAACGATGCCGGTTACGTTCCCCTAATCGGCGCATCCCTCCTCGTAGTCACGGTAGGACTACTGGTCTGGTGGAGGCAGGACATGAGCTTCGATGGAAGCTACGAGCCGAAGTCAACTGGTGCCCCATTCCAGAACATCGACATCCGGAAGGTAGCGATGTGGGTCTTCCTGATGTCCGAGATGATGGTCTTCACCTCGCTTTTCAGCACTTACATCAGGTACAGGCTGGGCATCGAGTCATGTCAGGAGGTATTCGAGTCTGGGAATTGGGTCGAGGGAAGCGCGGTGACCTGCTTCGAGCCCGCCAGCCACCTCATCGCCTCTAGCTGGTTCCACCTTGCGCCTGGCGCGATAAACACATTCGCCCTGATCGTCTCATCCTTCACGGTAGTCCAAGCCCTAAGGTACGCAAAGATGGTCGACATCGACGACACTGTCAGGAGGAGGAAGGTCACCCGCTATCTCGGGGCCACCTGGTTCCTCGCCATTCTCTTCCTGACCCTGAAGATGGTCGAGTGGTTCGTAGGATTCCCACTGCCAGAGTTCATGCACGAGTACAACCACGGGGACTCTTCTATCAAGTCTCTTTACACCGAGGGTTACCTGATAAACGCCGACAGCTACCAGCACCATGCTTACGACACCCACTACATAGAGACTCACGAGGGCTACGAGCTGCCCGAGGACAGCGCCCTGTATGCCATGATGCAGGCAGGCACCCATCCGGGCGGGCACATGATGGCAGACATCCAGGTCAGCGCTACGACCTTCTACGTTACGACAGGCACCCACGGGGCACACGTCTTCGGTGGGATCATCGGCCTCACTTACATGACCTTCAAGGCCAGCAGGGGGGGCTACACGCCTGACAATGCGGTCTCAATCGAGTACTTCGGGCTCTACTGGCACTTCGTCGACCTCGTATGGGTCCTCGTATTCCCGTTCTTCTATCTATACTGAGGTGAAAAAAAATGGCGCACTACAAGATAATGGGGCAGGACCCCTACTGGATGAACTTCATCGGACTGATGCTACTGACCGCAATCGAGGTTGCTGCGGTCGGAGTCGAACTAGGGAAGGCCACGACGCTGTTCATTCTCACGGTCATAGCGATCCCCAAGTTCCTGATGATTGCTGCAATCTTCATGCACCTTTATGGTGACGCAGACTCAGCCATTCTCACGATTACGGCCTTGTTCCCCGCCTTCTTCATCATCATAATGATACTGTTCGTCGGGCTCACCCACCCTGAGGCAGCGACAGGGCTGCCGGACTGGTGCAGGCCCGGAAATTATGGCCTCTGAGCCTTAAGGTTCATTGGCGAAGCTTCACACGGAGATTCACTGCAGACGTCGCATAGCCTGGTATTGCGCCGGATTTGAAATCCGGTGTCCTAGTGACTCGGGAGTTCAAATCTCTCCGTCTGCGCCACTAAAGGTTGGGCGGGCTCGCACCGCCTCTAACCAGAAGCTGGTCCGGGTGGAACTCGAATTTCACAGGGGAGGTGACTGAAATCTCGCCATCCAAGCTGATGTATAGGGGCGGGTCGTGACCATGATCCTCGGTTGGGTTTCCATTCGAGTCAAGCGCCCTTATCTCGAACTTCCTGCACGGCTCCATGGTAATCTTGCCCCACCTGCCGACGTGCTTGCCCTTCTGCAGAGGCCCCATTACCCTGAGCATCTGCGACTTCGAGAGCCCGAAACCGAGGACGATCGAAGCGCCTTCCCTGAATGGGTGGATTCCAGGTGCAACCTGGTAACCCCCGCCAAAGGTCTCGCACTGCATCAACGCGAAAAGCCCAGTAAGATCGACATTGCGACCAGGTTGGTCGTCGACCTTTATCCAAGCCATCTGGCTCTTCCAGGTAAGGATCGCCTTTATTGCGAGGAATGTGTACTTCTTCTGACCGCTGATCCAGGAGAAGTGACCCTCGTCCTTCATCCTGTTGATCGACGAGGTCACCCCGCCATCGCACTCGAGGAAGGACCATCTGACCAAGTTATCCTCAATTGAGGGCTCTCCAGTGACCGGGTAGTGCTTTGGAACAGGGATGCCTGGGTGCTCAGGGGCCCTCCTACCCTCCACTCTGACTCCCCCAACAGAGTAATCTGTCCCATCTGCAAGCAACGCGACCGCGCCTTCCAGGTCGTTTAGGGGCACCCCAAGTGCACGTGCGAAATCATCACCATTGCCCATCGGTATGATCCCCAGGCGCCTTTCCGATCCCCTCAGACCATTGGCGACCTCGTGAACGGTACCATCACCGCCGACCGCCACGACCAAGTCAAAGTCGCTCTCCCTCAGGGAGGAGGCGATCTCAATTGCATGGCCAACCCCCTCAGTCATGAAAAACTCCGAATCCATGCCGGAGTCACTGACTGCCCCTTCTATCCTCTGAATCCCTCGACCCAGCTTACCGTCCCGGGCGTTGGGGTTAACTATGCATGCTATTCGAACCACAACCTACTCAGCACGCGCATATGACTTGAATGCTGCCGAACCAAGGAGTCATGAGTGAGCGTGCCCTCAGAAGGCCGATTGAAGTGGACGAGGCGAGCTCCCACATGCGACGGGCGATAGAGCTGGCAGAGGCCGGCAGATTCAGGGTGATGCCCAATCCCATGGTGGGATGCGTCCTGGTAAGGGACGGCAATGTGATCGCCGAGGGATGGCATGACCACCTCGGTGGCCTGCATGCCGAGCAGATGGCGATTGCGGACGCGGAGTCGCGTGGCATAGAGACCCAGGGGGCCACCGCATTCGTCACCCTAGAGCCGTGCAACCACTTCGGTAGGACGCCCCCTTGCATAGAGTCCCTACTGTGGGCAGGTGTTAGCAGCGTCGTAATCGGGTCATTGGACCCCAATCCAAACGTCAGAGGGGGCGGTGCCAGGGCCCTGGTCGAGGCCGGAGTCCACGTCCACGTGGGGGTAATGGAAGACGAGTGCGAGAAGCAAATGGCCGAATTCATGCACTGGTGCCGCACTCGTAGACCCCTCGTCACAATGAAGGCTTCAACTGACGCAGAGGGGAGGATAGACGGTAATCCCAATGAGCCATCCAAGAGGTTCAGCTCCCCTGAGTCTATGGCATTGTCACACGAGCTAAGGGCGGATTCGATGGCGATTCTTGTCGGGGTAAACACGGTTATCCGCGACGACCCGGAGCTCACAGTCAGGGGGCCCGAGATCAAACCGAGGGAACCTCCGATCAGGGTAGTCGTCGATCCAGTCGGCAGAATACCAAATGGATCCAAGGTCCTAGTGGATGGGAAGGCTCCAACAATGCTGATCAACTCTTCCGAAATCGACACATCGGAAGACCAAGACCACGTCGAGAGGGCAATAATTCCAGAAAGAGAAATTCCCATTTCTAGGATCCTAGACATGCTCGGGGACAGGGGAATCCAGTCCCTCCTCGTCGAGGGCGGGGCCGACACCTGGGGACGCTTCCTATCTGAGGGGGCGGTTGACAGGGCCAGAGTCTGCATATCCCCCACGATTCTGGAAGGGGACTCTCCCCGATTCTCCCCTAAGGCATTGTCAGAGAGCGGTTTGGAGATTTCCGCGTCTGAGGAGAGATCTGGCGACAGAATAGAGTGGTGGACAAGAAAAACGACCGACTAAGGACCAATTCGACTTTTCTGTACTATCAGTACTCATACTTAAATACAGTAGTCCGCGCCTGCGTGAATTACATGTATAGCCCACGTAACACGAGAACACTAAGCATCTGCCTTCTGATGGTATTGTCCGCCGTAGGACCAATGGCGGCCCCGGTAGGCGCCGAACACGAATCCGACGACTGGCCATGGCTGTCACTCGAGATATTCAACGACGGCAGTTGGACAAACGTCGACCATGAATACGAGGAGTCACCATTCAACGTCTCAGTAGAAGCGGGGACCCATCTAATGCACCTCTCAGCAAACAACCTTGAGCTGAACACGACCTACAACATGACTTGGACGGTTTCGCATATCGAGGGCGGCACATGGGAAGAGAGCAATTCAACCACCCACACCAGGGAGTGGTTCTCCTACACCAACACGAGCGGCGAGTCATGGAACCTCACAATAGATGATGGGACCTGCTATGCATTTGTAGAAGCGCAGCTCGAGACCGTAGAGGCAGACGGCTCCCGTGACCACGTCACTGGCTTCTCATTCATGATCTGGGGCCCATGCGGGTTCAACGGAATCGTCGGGCTCTCCGCGGAAATAGGGGGGTCATGGGTCGACCTGACCGCCCAAGACAGCGACCTAGTACTTACCGAGGGGACATACGACCTCCAGTGGAATTTCGCCAACCTCTCAGCCAACAGCACATACAGATTCCAATATCTCTTCGAGTCAATGGATGATGTAAGCGAAGGTGAAGTGGAAGATGAGCATCATTGGACGGGGGCCAACACATCACACTTCGACTCGTGGTCCTTGGACATAGAGAGTTGGTACTGTGAGATGGTCATCGATGGCTGGCTGTGGGAAACCTTCAATGGCAGCGAGGACCAGCTACTGGGCGGGTTTGCAATATTCCCAAGCGGTGAGTGCGAGGAGCCTCCGCAGTACTTCGAGCTATGGGTGGACGGTTCCCTGTACTCGAATACCCACTACCTTACTTTCGATGAGTGCACAGAGTTCAGCGAGCACGATTACGAGTGCTGGAACGACGACTGGGACGAGGACGGGGACGGTAACCCGGACTGGACAGATTGGCAACACCACTGCGTGAACTGGTCAGATGATGTCGCAGGCACGGACTGGTGGGAGTGCGAAACATGGGAATCCCCGCGAATAGAGGAAGGAACCCACTCGATGGTACTCAACGTCACCGAACTAGACAACGACACCGAGTACATGGTGCATGTGGATGTCGACCAGTACTTCAACCACCAGGGAGCTCAACATGACGACTACGAGTTCGCCATCAACACAACTGGAATGACCGGGGAGCCGATTTTCGACCACTTCGCATTCTCAGTGATGACTCAGAACCACACATGCAATTTGCATGTCCAAGCCCAAATCTTTGAGAGCGAGTATGGAGATGGAAGTTACCATTACCTCGATAGCGTTGAATTCTATTTCCACGGACCCTGCGAGGAACCAGAGTCCCCATTCACACTGACCTACGACGGGATAGAGTGGGAAGAGGAGTGGTTCTACGACAATTACGACCACTGCAATATCGAGGACGGCTGGGAGCACCACGAGTGCTGGAACGACGACTGGGACTTCGACAGCGACGGAATGCCCGAGATGTGGGACCACAGGTATGACTGCGAACTGTTCACAGACGAGACCACGACCGAGTCATGGTGGGGCTGCCCGGCATGGTCCGAATACCCAACACTGGAAGCCGGTAACCACAGCATGACATTACTCGTCGAGGATCTAGATGAGAACAGCAGCTACTACCTGGACATAAACTTGGAAGTTTGCAACAACATGATGGGCTGCGAGGGCGATGAAGGCACCGAGAGCTTCAACACGTCCGCCCAGCAGACCAACTACACCGCTTCGGGTTGGCTGGAGACGGACGAATTCACCTGTGAGGTCTGGATTTCGGCCCATCTGTTCGAAATCGAGACCGAGACCATGGGAAACACAACATCAACGCACCACCAGGAGCTTTACTGGGACGACTGGAGATTCAGAGGCCCCTGCGAGGAGCCAGAGTCCCCATTCACTGTTGCCGTGGACGGAGTAGTGCACGAAGATCTCGTATGGTACACCGACTACGACCATTGCGAACCGGGACCCCAAGGTCACTTCGAGTGCTGGAACGACGACTGGGACGAGGACGGGGACGGTAACCCGGACTGGACAGATTACAGGCATGACTGCGACGAAGTCAATGATGAGACCACAGGCGAGTCCTGGTGGCAGTGCATTGATGGCATGGACAATCCAAGCATAGGCCCGGGCAACCACGAATTCAACGTCACGGTGGAAGACCTGGAAGTGGGCGATTCCTACGTCGTAATGGCAAACATTCACGATAACCAGGCAGGCTGGAATTGGGACTCATCCCACTGGGATGATCAAATCTTCATCAACGCATCCTCTGCCAGTGAGTCATTCTCCTTCTGGTTCGAAACGGACAATCAGACCTGCGGCGTCCACTTGGGACTGAATCTGTATGAGGTCGAATGGCACACGGACAACAGCTCCAATGATACCTGGTACCACATCGAAGGAGGCTTGTTCTTCGATCAACTCAACTGGAGAGGGCCATGCGAGATGCCCCCTTCACCGTTCACTCTGTACGCGGACGGAGTAGAGCATGAGATGATCCAGTTCTACGACAATTACGACCAATGCCACACCGAGGACGGATGGGATCACCACGAGTGCTGGTTCGACGACTGGGACGAGGACGGGGACGGTGACCCGGACTGGACCGATTACAGGCATGACTGCGAACTGTTCACAGACGAGACCACGAGCGAGTCATGGTGGGGCTGTCCGGGCCACTCGGAGCCACCGCTG
>CEPK01073064.1_pt1 | contig 19773 bp, 18 predicted proteins | sample 356231 | NCBI WGS metagenome assembly CEPK01 (sample SAMEA2620259, study PRJEB7988) | marine metagenome | biome: marine biome (ENVO:00000447); feature: deep chlorophyll maximum layer (ENVO:xxxxxxxx); material: "saline water (ENVO:00002010), including plankton (ENVO:xxxxxxxx)" | depth 80 m
CCGCCCCGGCCGGTCCAGCGGGACCCGAGATGTTCCCCAGGTCGATCCACTCGGATCCACTCCAGACGTGTATGTGGACGGTAGAATTTACGAGAAAGGCATCTCCAATTTCTCCGATGTATATTTCCCCCAAATCCGAACTTTCCTCCACGGTGCCCACCACTGTGAACGAGGTCCCGTCTTCTCCGGCTGGCCCAGCAGGCCCCTGCTCTCCGGCTGGCCCAGCAGGCCCCTGAGCCCCATCTGAACCATCTTCGCCGTCCGACCCCGGTGGACCCTGCTCTCCTGCAGGACCAGTTGGTCCTGTCAGTTCAATCGTTGACCATGAACCGCCCGAGCAGGCCCGAAACTCAGAGTCCGAGGATAGGTAATACAGCCTACCGTCGGTTTTCGAGTCGCAGACCGGTAGGTCTGAGTCGCTCTGGACGTGGAATACGTTCCAGTCCTCGAGCTCCTCCTGGGCTCCATCCCCAGTCTCATCGTCGGATCCAGAGCAACCAGAGAGGGCTGAGGCAGTCATTAGCAGGGCTAGTAGAATAGCTAGAACGTCATTTCTAGTTCTCTTCATGTACCTAGCAGTAGTACAGAGCTACTTAATCAATCTCGGAATTCAGACACTTCTTCCAGCTTCTTTCTAGTCAATTCGGGTACTCTGGCTCCCTCTGCTGGATAACCCACTGGGAGGAGTAGCATCGCGTGCTCGTGGTCAGGCCTTTTCAGAATGTCTCTCAGGAATCCCATGGGCGAGGGAGTGTGGGTTAGAGTGCAAAGGCCCATGTTATGTATCGCAGCGATGAACAAGCCAGCTGCAATCCCACACGACTCCTGGGAATAATAGGTTGGAGCCATCTCCCCGCTATCCCTCATTCTACGAGACTGCCTGAATAGAACGACAACCCAAGGAGCATCTGTGATATGCTCCTTTACGTGATCAGTCCCAAGTGGCTCCAACACCTCCTCCCATTCTTCAGGGATTTTTTCTTCGTAGAACTTCTTCTCCTCTTCTTCGGCTGCTTCCCTGATCTTGCCCTTCAGTAGACTGTCGGAAATGGCAACGAATGTCCATGGCTGAAGATGCGCTCCTGATGGAGCAGTGCCAGCCGTCTTTATTGCCAGCTCAATCAACTCCCTGGGGACCTCCCTGTCTGAGAAGTGTCTTGTCGTCCTCCTTCTATCCATTTTCCTGTAGAAATCAATAGCCTTGGTGAGCATCTCACCTTCTGGGACCTCGATGAACTGCAGTTCTACGAACCCTGTTTCGTCGTCACCCTTTCCCATGCTCTCCCTCAGTCCCGCCTACCCATCAAGACAGCCATGGCAGCCGATGCCAGGGCTATGGATGCTGAGAAGCCGGGAACAGAGCCTAGACCCCCTTCTTGGCACGAAGTGGATTTCCCACCCCATGTTCCGTTGTCGTACCAACAATCGGACCATACCTTCCAACCGAATCCGGACTCTGGGACGCTTGTCGTGTTACCGTCCTCCCAGCTAACCTCTATCCTCCAGTTGAGGTAAGAGACCGTTTCCTCCGGAACAATAGCTCCAGACCATTCACCCTCAGCATTTGAGGTCATATCACGGGTCTCGGGGGGGTAGCAGATGCCAGAGTTTACGCACTCTTGAGTGATCCAGCTGACTGAGGTTACGTTATCCGCAGACTCTTCTTTTACTGTCACAGTTACTTCGAAAGGCACTCCCGCGCTAACTTCATTTTGGTAAGAATGACTCTTCAGGTCAGTTCCCTCCAGGGATGTACCCTCATTCACCCCCCCTTCAGCAGAAGCGATGAAAGATGAAACCAATATGGAGGCCAGTATCATCGCGACGGCTCTTCGCATGCACCAGCGTCATGCTCATCCCAAATGAATGCTGACCACTCAGACTTCAAGCTCCCAGAGGTCATCTCCAACCCAATGAATAGTGGAAATAGCCTTCCCCTTGGTCATCGACATCATCTCGTCCCCATCAACCATTGCAGTACCTGTAGCTAGGGGGCAACCAGTCTCCTGATCCCTAATCCAAACGAAATCCCCAACCCCCAAGGAGGGGTCTGCGATTTGGATACCTGCTCCCATGCAATCTGCACCGTTCTTTAGGAAAGGAATGGCCCCTTCGTCCACTGCTACCCATGACCTCTCAACCCCCCATGCCTCAATTCCTCTCAGCGTAGGTAGCCATCTCAGTGACCCCCCGACATCTATCCTCATTGCGAGAGGCACCCTATCTACTAGGATCAGGTCAGTCTCTTGGTAGTGTGCCTGCTCCAGAAATCCCGAAAGGTCAACTTCATGGCCAATCCAAGAGCAAAGATCCTCGGCCACCCCCCTGATCTGCTTTAGTCGAACAGGGGTCCTCCTCCTCAGTCGCTTGTCCACCACGGGTCACGCGGTTTGCATGCAGGTGCAAGAACATGTCGAGGCCGGACAGTTGAAGCACTGACCCTCGAACGACTGCCAGTGCTGGCCGTTTGCCTCGACCTGGAGGGCGTTCTAATTCCCGAGATTTGGATCAACGTCGCTGACCGTACAGGAATAGCTGGGTTGAATAGGACCACTAGGGATGAGCCCGACTACGACAAGCTCATGAGCTACAGATTAGAGATTCTAGACGAGAATGACATCAAGATCGATGACATTACCTCTGCAATATACTCCATGGATCCACTAGAGGGGGCAAACGAGTTCCTGGACTCTTTGGAATCAAGGTGGCCGACATTCATTCTATCTGACACATTCTCCCAGTTCGCTAAGCCCATGATGCAAAAGCTCGACTATCCTACTCTGCTATGCCATGACTTGGTAATCGACGACTCGGGAAGGATTTCTGACTGGAGAATAAGGTGCCAGGACCACAAACGTAGAACAGTAGACTCATTGAGGGAGATGAACTACAATGTTATCGCAGCAGGCGACTCCTACAATGACACAACCATGCTTTCTGCTGCCAACTCTGGAATACTCTTCAGGCCTCCAGAAAACGTAGTGCAGGAGTTTCCGCAGTTTCCCGTGGCAATGGAATTCTCAGAGCTAATTCGGGAGATAGAGTCCGCAGCTGCAGACCTAGGTGAGCACTGGTAGATGCCAAATGGCTCCAATCGATTGAAATAAGGCCGGCAGGTCGGCGAGACGCATGGCGAAGTGGCACGGCATTTCCAAGAGAAAGCCGACGGGCGGACGAATGAAGCGCCCAAGGGGAAAGAGAAGAACCGAGGTGTCAAGCGAGGAGCAGCTAGCATATGTTGGAGAAGTAGACGCTCGCAAGAACTACAGGAAGAGGGCAGGATCACAGACAGTCAGAGCTCTATCTGTCAACAAAGTGAACGTAAACACGAAGGACGGAAAGACGGTCCGAGCCACAGTCAAGAACGTTGTCGGAAACGAAGCAGACCCAAACTACGTCAGAAGGAACATAGTTACCAAGGGAGCCATCCTCGAAACAGATGCCGGAATGGTTAGAGTTACCAGCAGACCCGGGATGCATGGCGTTGTTAGCGGCGTTATTGTAGACGAATGATCACGCGAAGGCCTCAAGGCACACACCACTCAGGGACGGAGTGATAGCATGCCGCCTAAGAGGGATGAGATGACCCTGTGGACGGGTTACTTCGACTCAAAGCTGAGTCGATCCGATGGACGGAGGGTTCCAAAGCAAGCAAGCATCCCCAAGCCCAGTCTGGAATCCGTCGTATGGGCTGCTAGGGCAACAGGTATCAGGAAGATGAGGCAGGAGCCAGACGCAAGTCACCCTTCCAGACCACATGCCAAGGAGGGAAGACTTGTGATGCCACCTAGCCATGCTATGGAGGCTACAGGATCCTCTAGCAAGGAAGGGGTGATGCAGGCCATAGGAAATGCACTGAGACGGAGATCTCAGGAGGCAAAGGATCAGGGCAAAGAACAGGCTAGAGGTCCTGCAAAGGGAGACCGGAGGCAAAGGGCGCAGAGAAAGAGGTTCAAGCAGCGAGGGCCCGGAAAGAGAAGATCCAAGTTCGGAAAGAAGAAGTGATTTGGATGATTGTGAACATTTCTGGGTATCGATTCGTGGACCTACCAGATAGGGACGCACTAAGGGGGCAGACGCTCGACTTTTGCATGGAAATTGACCTCAAGGGAACAGTCCTTCTGAGTCACAACGGAATCAACTTCTTCTTGGCCGGGACTGAGGAGTCTACGGACAAATTCGTCTCCTTCCTGGACTCCGATGAGAGGCTCTCTGGAATCCCACTGAAGGTAAGCCACTCCGACTACCAGCCCTTTCGCAGGATGCTTGTCAAGTGCAAGAGGGAGATCATCTCTCTAGGGATGGACGAGATCAGGCCATCTGAGTTCACAGGCCCCTACATCTCTCCCAAGGAGCTGAAGCATATCCTAGATGATGGTCAGGAGATCCTTCTCCTAGACACTAGGAACGACTACGAGACTAGGCTCGGGACCTTCGAGGGAGCTCTAGATCTCGGAATCTCTTCATTCAGGCAGTTTCCCGATGCCATAGGTGATCTTCCCGACGAATACAAGTCGATGACACTAGTGATGTACTGCACCGGTGGAATCCGATGTGAGAAGGCATCTGCCGTAATGCTCAAGGCTGGCTTCGAAGACGTGAGGCAGTTGGAAGGAGGGATCCTTGGCTACTTCGAAGAGTGCGGCGGAACTCACTGGGAGGGTGACTGCTTCGTATTCGATCAGAGGGTCGCTTTGGATCACCATCTAGACGAGACAGAGTTCGAGATGTGCTTCAAGTGCAGGGAACCACTCTCTCCCAATGAGCAGAAGTCTGACGACTATGTGATAGGGGAGAAATGCCCTTACTGCGCTTAGAGGGGGGTTAGTAATTTGTTCACACTGGAGGAGGAAGTCCCCGACCCAGAGACTTACATGTCTCTCAGATCGGGAGCAGGAATGAGGGCACGCTCCGACGAGGCTGCTGAGAAGGGACTCGGAGGAGAGCTCTTCTCAGTTGTATTGAGGCTAGAGGAGACTGGTGAGCCGGTTGGAATGGGACGTGTTGTGGGAGATGGTGGGACTATCTTCGTGATTTGCGACATGGCGATACTGGAGGAGTGGCAGAGGATGGGGGGTGGCTCCATGATCATGGACGCCCTGATGGGATACATTCTGCGGGAGGCCCCCCCGAGGTCATACGTCAACCTGATGGCAGATGTAGACGGATTCTACGAGAGGTGGGGTTTCGTGCCTTCGCTCCCCAACTCAAGGGGCATGGTTTTCAGGCTGCCTTCAGACACGCCTATCGTAACCGAGTAGGAACGCCAGAAGCAGTCAACTCGCAATAGTCGCGCAAAGCTCTACCGACTTTTACACTGCTACTGTCCAGCCGAACTCGTCAGGGACGCGTCTCTGCTGAATCGCTGTAAGGGTCTCGTAGAGCTCCATGGCTATTGGCCCAACATCTCCGTCACAGTACTCTACGACTCTGTCCCCGTGCTCAATCCTGCCTATGGATGAGACAACAGCAGCAGTGCCCACGCAGAAGCACTCATCAGCTTCCAGGGCGTAGTCCACGTCCACCTTCTCTTCCCTAACCTCGTAGCCCTTGGACTCGGCGAGCTCCATCACCGAGGCCCTAGTGACTCCGGGTAGGATGGTTCCAGTCAGCTCTGGGGTCGATATTACGTCGCCTTTTACACAGAAGAAGTTGGCAGCCCCTACCTCCTCGATGTACCTGTGGTTGACCGCGTCCAGGTAGATTATCTCGGAGTATCCCTCCTTCTTAGCCATCTGCGAGGGTACCATCCCGGGGGCGTAGTTTCCTATCGCTTTCACTCCCCCCGATCCCCCTGGAGCTGCTCTGTGGAACTCGTCCGATACCCTGAGAGAGGTCGGCGTGATTCCTCCCTTGAAGTATGGCCCAACTGGTGAGACGTAAACCAGGAATGTGTACTCGGGAGCGGGCGCTACCCCCAGGATGGCCCCGCTACCGAAAAGGAGCGGCCTGACGTACAGGGCACCCTTGCCCATCGGTGGAACCCATCTGGCATTCTCCCTCACGGTCTGCATGATAGCGTCTAGGAACATCTCCTCAGGAACTGGAGGCATCCCTAGCCTCCGTGCCCCGTCCTGCGACCTCCTTGCATTGTCTAGTGGCCGGAATAGGACTATGCTGCCGTCTTTCGCGTGCTGTGCCTTCATTCCCTCGAACAGTCCCTGCCCATAGTTGATAACTCCAGCAGCCGGGGAGATGCTCAGGTTCTGGAAGTCCTGCATGGAACCTGGCTGCCAATCCTCGCCCTGCCTGCAGGTGGCGATGTACATGCGATCAGTCTCCGTGAAACTGAAAGTTAGAGAGTCCCAATCAATCTCCGGCCCCGCGCCTTCAAGCAATCTTCGCACCCCGATTGTTGGATAGGGAAACGCCTCGGCTTTCAACGGTTGCGATAGGAGAGCCCCCCGGCATGGTTATGGCCCCTCACGATAGCGTGGGGTAAGGCAATCGGTCTGAGTACGGGATAGGGGTGGTTTCATGCAGTGGGATGAGGAGGTCTGCATCGTTTCGGGAGATAACCGGGCGTGGCCAGATGATCCTAGGACTGTCATAGAGCTGTGGTGCAGATCCAAGGCCGGGCACTCTGCACTACTTCTGGTAAATGGTCTGAGGCCATATGTTGAGATTTCTGACCCGAGGTCGGACTTCAGTTCCGGCGATCCCGAGTTCCTGAACAACGTTGCTTCGGTCAAGGGGGTTCAGGGAGATCCTGAGCCAAGCGGCATCAAGCTCTCGCAAGATGGCGTATTGAGGCCCCACTATCGTGTCTATTTGAGAGACACTACCAAGGTGAGAAGCGCTAGGAAGTCCCTTTCCGACCAAGGATGGACAGTCACTAGTGCCGACATTCTATTTTTCCAGAGGCTTCTGCTTGATCGCGATCTAGGACCTCACATAAGGGCCAAGGGCGAGGTCATATGGGCAGATCATAGGGCCCCTGAGGAGGCAAAGACCCCTGATAACACCGATAGAGAGCTGGCGGAGAAGAGGATAACAGAGATAGGTGGTTCAGGCATCTATCCACTCGATATGATCGTCTCCTGCGACGTGTCTGGATTGACCAGGACCGAACCATTCCCAGCCCCTTTCGTGACCATGTCGTTCGATCTCGAGACAAGCATAGCGGACAACACTATCCTATGTGCGGCTGCAGTAGTAGACAGGGCCGGCGTGAGGACCGAATATCCCATCACAGGAGCCGAAACCGAGATTCTCGAGAGACTGACCGAGGTTGTCCGTTCAGAAGATCCAGACTTCATCACCGGATACAACATAGACAACTTCGATCTTCCTAGGATGGAAGAGAGGTCCGAGTACATAGACACGGACTCCGAGATGGACAGGTCTTCCTTGCTCGGTTGGGGCAGGGTTCCAGTAAACGATACTGAGACGAAGCGAGGCTGGAGGAGGCCGGGGAGGATCTTCCCCAACAGGGAGCAGAATAGGGTCTGGACGATCAAGGGCAGGATTCCACTAGACGCCTGGTGGCAGGCTAGGCAGACTCTGAGGCCTCAAAGGGAGTCACTGAGGTACGTCTCCAGGCTACTGTGGCCGGATGACGAGGAGATGCAGAAGATGGATATCGATGCAAGCAGAATGGACGAGGAGTGGGCAGCGAGGCCAGAGGAGGTCCTGGATTACTGTGTAAGGGACACGATCCTACCTTTGGACATACTAGACAAGATGAAGGCAATCGCTAGGAAGGAGGCCCTAGCCTCCGTCTCTCTGACCACAGTCGATGTCGCAGCGACAAGCACGACCAGCCGCTGGATCGACTCCCTCGTAATACGACTTGCAGATAGGAGCGGGGTCGCGGTTCCCAACACCAATCAAGGCCCGAGGAAGCAGGAAAAGATAGCAGGCGGCTACGTCCATGAGGTAGATCCGGGTGTGGAACCATGGGTCGTAGTCCTTGACTTCAAGTCGATGTACCCCTCGATAATGATCTCCAACAATATCTGCTCCACTACCCTCGTTAGAGACGGGAAAGAGGACGAATCGCACAGCGTCTCACCCACGACCAACACCAGATACGTCTCCAGGGACCAGAGATGGGGGCTCGTCCCGCAGCTCCTGCAGGATCTGATGGACAGCAGAGATCGACACAAGGAAGCTCTGGCCAAGGCCAACAAGGAAGGTGATGAGGCAGAGGCATTCCTCCAGGACCAGCTTCAGTATGCTGTCAAGATACTAATGAACTCCTTCTACGGAGTTTTCGCATCAAACTTCTACAGATTCACGCATCCTAGCCTAGGCGCTAGCATTACCGAGTGGGCACGACATAACATCAAGGAGATAATCTCCAGAGTGGAGGATGATGGTGATGACGTTGTTTACTCAGATACAGACTCCATCTTCGTCAGAGCACCTGTAGAGGGAGATCCACCCATGAACAGACCAGATGGCGGTGCAGATCTTGAAGCATGGGAGCAGGCAAAGAGCACTACTCTTGCGTTCGGAGAGTCACTGGCAGAGAGGTTCACCAGACAAGGCGCCGAGCTGGAGTTTGAGACCGCACTCTCCTCATTCTTCAGCCATGGTGCCAAGAAGCGCTACGTGGGACGTGTTGTCTGGCCAAGGGAGGAGATGTTGATCAGAGGATATGAGGTGAGGCGCACTGACTCATTCCAACTTCTCTCAGACACAATGACGCAGATGTTCGAGATGATCCTGGATGGGAATACCATAGGGGCCGTCGACATGACCAAGTCTGTCATAGATAGAGTTCGTGAGGGGGACGTCGAAACTTCGCAGCTGGTGATCAGCAGGTCTTGCAAGGGAAAGTGGAACACAAAGAAGGAGGAGTGGGACTTCAGCGTCTATGCCAACCCAGACGGCTTGCCTTACGTCAGGGCAGCCAGACAGAGAATCGCCGCCGGACTCCAGTTCACTCCTGGAATGAAGGTCGGATACATAGTAACCGAGCCTGAAGAGGGCGAGAAGAAGCTAGGCGTTCAGGCATGGCTAGTCGACGAGATCGGGGGCAATCCCCCTGATTACGACAGAGAGTACTACGCCAAGAGGCTGGCAAAGTCTCTGGGTCGCGTCACAGATGCATTCGGTTGGGACGAGAAGAATCTGCTGAAGGGGACCAGGCAGAGCACAATTTTCGATTTCTGAGACATTCACGGAGCCGTAGGATTGATTTTCCCCCCCATTTCCCCCATGCCAATGACGAGAGGACGGGGACTGGCCAGCTTGTTGGCGATTATGTTCCTAGCTCCGATGCTTGCAGGTTGCACAGAACTCCTGGGAAGCGGCAGTCCACCAACAGCAAACATGTCGGTAGACCCCAGTGGAACCGTGAAGGCAGGCGACTCGGTAATCTTCAGCGCTGCAGGATCATCAGACCCGGATGGCGACTCGCTAACTTTCGATTGGGATTTCGGCGATGGCAACACTGGTACAGGACTGACCACAACGCACTCCTACGCACAACCAGGGGACTACACAGTTGAACTAGCAGTCGGCGACGGCAAACACGAGGTAACCACAAGCAAGACGATAACGGTAGTTGACGCCTCTGCAAAGGAGCCAGCGGCAGTAATCGCCGAGGACAAAGCAGATGATTGCGATGGAGACGAGTCCTCAGCAAACGGGGTCTGGATCATCGTATGGGTGTGCGACGAAGACAATGACATCAACGATAGGGAGGTCAGCGTATCGACGAGCGTGACTCTAGACGGTTCAGGATCATGGGCAGGATGCGACCCTGAAGACTCGGGGTGCTACGATGACGGCTCTTATTGGATCGATGAGTGGAAGTGGGACCTGGACACAAACGTGGACTCTGACGACGATGGCATTACTGACAATGATGTGGATGCAACTGGGGAGACCTACACATGGGAGGATATGTCCGAGGGGCACTGGGAGATCAAGCTGACAGTAGTGGATAACAATGGCTTCGAATCCAGTGAAACTGCGGATGTGGCTGTGAACTACAGGGGAATTTGGAAGGACTTCGTGATAGACAGGGCTACACCGAACAACCCAGTAATAATGACATGGGAGGCCCCAGTGAAATACGACGATGAGTCAGAAGACAGGATTCGCTACTTGAGGACAATGCTGGAGTACCCGAAGGAGGACGAAGACCAGCCTGGGGGAGGACTTCCGGGCCAGACTACAAGCAACAAGCTCGATATCTACATCTACAATTCCACTGATGACGAGGTAGCAAACACCTCAGAGATCGGAAATGATAACAGAGATGCGGGCGATTGCGAAAGCGACGAGTACTGCGTTTGGTCAATAATTTACTCGAGTCTAGTAAAGTCATCCGAGCCGGGGGATTGGACAGTGGATCTGGAGAATGCTGAGACCCACAACACCAATGTAAACCGGTTTGTCATTATTCTAGAGTATAGAAAATAGCTGGATTGAACGTTCCCGCAAAACAAGAATTGGCCGCAATCCAGCAGCAGCATACCGAAAACAGCGGGGAACGATTCATATACACCTCTTCGGTCGGCGGGCCACCTTAGAGGTGTAAACAATGAGTTCACAATGGGAAGATAAGAGCAAGCCGCATCTGAATATCGTTTTCGTAGGCCACGTCGACCACGGGAAGTCTACAACGGTCGGGAGACTGTTACTGGATAGCGGTCACATAGAGGAGCACGTAATCGAGAAGTTCGAGAAGGAAGCCGCAGAGAGGGGCAAGGCCGGTTTCGGCTTCGCCTACGTGATGGACGGACTGAAGGAAGAGAGGGAGAGAGGCATCACGATCGACGTGGCGCACAAGGAGTTCTTCACCCCCAAGTACTACTTCACTGTCATAGACGCACCTGGTCACCGAGACTTCGTCAAGAACATGATCACAGGGACCAGCCAGGCTGACGCCGCGGTCCTGAACGTAGCAGCCAACGACGGCGTGAATGCCCAGACCAAGGAGCACGCGTTCCTAGCAAAGGTTCTGGGAGTCAAGGAGCTAATCGTCAACGTCAACAAGATGGATATCAGTGGTGTCGACTGGTCGCAGGACAAGTACAACAGCGTCGTAGAGGAGGTCTCAAACCTGCTCAAGATGGCCGGATTCAACCCGACAGACATCCCCTTCGTACCATGCAGCGCTTTCGATGGTGACAACGTCTTCAACAAGAGCGACAACACCCCATGGTACAGCGGCCCGACTCTCTTCGAGGCAATCGACGGAGTCCAGATGCCACCGAAGCCAACGGACAGGCCACTGAGGCTACCTATCCAGGACGTATACAAGATCAGTGGGATCGGAACCGTTCCAGTAGGTAAGGTCGAGACTGGAATTCTTCACTCAGGCAAGACCGTAGTGTTCAACCCAAGCCAGAAGTCGGCTGAGGTCAAGAGTATCGAGATGCACCACACCATCCACGAGAAGGCAGAGCCAGGCGACAACGTCGGCTTCAACGTCCGTGGTCTGGCGGCTACCGACATTCGCAGAGGAGACGTGGCTGGATACTCGGACAACGAGCCAGCTTTCGTTAGGCACGACGAGACTTTCGTCGGCCAGATCCAGCTGATGGACATACCAAAGGCGATCGGAGCAGGGTACACCCCAGTCTTCCACGCACACACCGCTCAAGTTGCGGTCCGATTCGTCGAGCTGCTTGAGAACTCCAAGACCAAGGAGGCCAACCCTGCGTTCCTGAAGACCGGGGATGCCGCTCTGGTAAGGTTCGCACCTACCAAGCCAATGGCAATCGAGCAGATGGATGCGTTCCCGGAGCTATCCAGGTTCGCGATCAGGGACATGGGCAAGACCGTGGCCGCTGGCGTCTGCATGAAGATCGAGAAGAAGTGATGCGTCGCTGGTGAAACGTATGCCGGTTGTCACGACGATAAAGCTGACCGGCGACAACCACCAAGATGTAGATCTTGTTTGCCAGCAGATCAAGGCTATTTCCGACGAGACCGGAGTCGACTTGAGGGGGCCTATACCGCTTCCAACCCGAAGACTTGTGGTTCCCTGTAGAAAGAGCCCCGATGGAGAGGGTTCTGAGACATGGGATCACTGGGAGATGAGGGTTCACAAGAGGCTCCTAGAGCTCGTAACAAACACTGCCAAGGATGAGAAGTCGCTTCGTAAGGTTCTGAGAATCCCAATCCCAGACTCAGTGACCATAGAGCTTTCACTAAGGAATCTGAACTGATTCCTGATCCATTGCCTCTTCCATTGCCAATGATCCCATAGGGTCCCAAGCCGGCAGGGTTACAGGATCAGTATCCAGTCCCGAAATCATTTCATCAGTCAGGTAGCTCTTAGGGGATGCAATCTCAAACATGTGCTCGTCGTACCAGTTGTCGTTCATTGTGTAGAACCCCTTTACGCCGCTCTCCTCTGCACCCCACGAGTTCTCGACCTTCCACCTCCTAGGCTTTCCGTCTACAACATCTACTCCTGTGAATAGCATTGCATGAGTCATCATGGTCTGACCGAACCGCAACCGATCCGCTTTGTCCATTCCGAACTCCACCCCATATAGCTCTTGGAACTCGTACAGGTTGGCGTCCCAGAGCCCCTTCTTCCTTTCCATCTGTTTTCCTACATCGCAACCCATCCACACGGGGGTGCCGTCTTCCAGAATCCTCTGTGTGATGGACTTCATTTCGTTAGAGGGGACGTTCAGGTAAACGACTGGGGGTCCCCCTGATACGTTCTGCAGGTAGTCCACGGTGTAAGTCCTGTAGTAATCGTTCCTAGGGTCGTTTACTATGCAGATGTAATCCTCCCAGTCGATATCGACGAACTCATCCGCGAACTGGTGCGGAGTCATCTCCCCCTTTCTGTGGAACTCCCCGTCCTTGTCCCTCCATTGCCAGTCAAACCTCTCAGGGGGAGTACCCAAGTGTATGCATAGGATTTTCCAGATCTCTGCCATTCTCTCCTCTTTCTTCTGCCTCGCCTGCTCCTCCGAGCCACCATTGTCCAGTATCCCCCTTATCTCACAGGCAGTTGATCTGAGGAAGTCCTTCAGAACGCCATTCATCAACCTGGAGCTGCTACTGCTGCTGGACTCCGGGAAAGCAGACTTTGGGACCAGTCCATGCTTCTTGATCAGGTTCATCGCCATGTTCCATTGACCCCCATCACCTATGGGGTCGCTGAGAAGGAAGTGAACCGTACGATCATCCACAGGCCTGTCTGAAGTGTCGATTATGGCCTCTAGGAAGTGATTGGACCTCTCTAGCTTGTCCCAGAAGAACAGATGGGACTGGCTGAATTCGAAGTCCTTCACATTCATCTTCTTCATGGCTCCAACCCTGAATAGATTGAGGGTGGCGAATAGCCAGCACCTTCCGCTCCTCTTCTGATTGGTTACCGACCATTCGTCAAGCTTCGTGCTGAACGAGAAGTCCATGCTTTGAACGAGATCCCTGTTTAGTGCAAGGGACGCTAGGTCCGTGTTACTGACAGCGTTCTGAGCAACCTTGCCCATCTTGTCCTCATCAAATGCCTTACGAAAAGCCCGAATTTGTGTTTCTGATACATCTTTGCCCATATTTTTCACTCTCCTTGTGGTAATCCCTTCAACGTTAGAACCTCCCCTATATGGGTGCTGCCTCAGCCAGCCCAGCAGAAATCAGGATCTCTGCCACCATGGAAGGGCACGACTCGATGTCCCCCTTGGTGAGGAGTATCTCGGATCCATCATCCATCAGGATCGGATCCTCTATATCCTGCAGAATCCTAATTCTCAGGAGGTCAGGAGAGGGGTCTTCCGACTCTATTTCGGAACTCCTTGACTCTGCTGGAGAGGATGCGTGCTCAGGGAAGGCTTCCATCTCCCTAATCCTGTCCTCCTCATCGAAGTCCGGCTCTTCCCAGTGTTCTTCAACAACCTTAGCCTCAGTTTTAGGCTCAGGACCTTGATCTTCTTCCCCTGTGAAGTCCCTGAGGGTATCACTAACGTCCGAGACCATCTGGCCTCCCTCAACTTCTGAAGAACCAAGCATCGACGACCAAGATGTTGAAGCCTTGTACTTCTCGGAAAGCTCCCTTATTCCATTGTAGAAAACCCTCTCGGAAGGGTCATGCCTGCCCCAATCGAGTATCTGGAACCCACTGGAGTATCCATCCGCGCTTCCTGAGCTGAGAATATTCGAGAGAACAGCGTGCCGAGTGAATGCAGTTAGCCGCATCCTTGTCAGGTCACGGACACATGTCCTGGCCACACCTAGCCTCCTGGAGAGCAGTTGTGCCTTCGCAGTCATCCCTTCCTCGCGAACAGTCTCTGAGAGCTCAGTCTCCATGCTCTGCAGAAGTTGGGCGACAGAGTCCCAGAAAACCAGTCCTTCGGGCATGGATATCTCTACCGGGGTGTCGCTGCTCTTCTGCTTTCGAGTGACCTCTATCAGAGTCTTGTGGACTCCCTCAAGCTCGCTTTTCGAGAGCCTCCGAGCGATTGAACCAACTGTCATCTAACGACCTGACTAGAGTCCCAGCTAGGAGATACATCAACAATTCCTACGGTTATTGACCATTAGTCGATGCGCGAGAATCAAATCTGTGACTCCTCTCGCCAAGGTGCAGGTGTACCCGAGTGGTCAAAGGGGGAGGGCTCAAGATCCTCTGCATAGTGCTTCGCAGGTTCGAATCCTGCCGCCTGCACCAAAGAATGGAATCAGCCCAATAGGGCCCGTAGCAACTCTACTGAACCCTCCTTGCCCCTATTGTCTGTGATGCAGTCAGCAGCGGACACTACTCCTGGGAACTCGTCGTTAACCGCGACAGAGAAACCCACCAGATCGAACATAGGGATGTCATTGGGAGCATCTCCACATGCTATAACTCTGGACGGATCCACACCTCTCCTCTCCAGAGCCAAACTCAATCCTTTTGCCTTGTTCAGACCGGGCTTTGCGATGTGTACGGCGAATCCGGTCGGGACAACTTCCAGGTCGGACCACTGACTGTCTGCAATCAGCGTCTTCATCTCTTGGTAAGAGTCGGTCTCCTTCAGGCACCACTCTGTCTCCCTCCATCTGTTTGACTCAATACCTCTGGGATCCAAGCCATCGATTTTTGTAGCGAGCCACTCAGCTGCTTCCTTAGCTCTCGAACCATCAGAAAGAGCGACTATTTCGTGTCCCTCGGCACTGTCCCAAACCATCCCACCGTTCTCGGCGATGATGAATCCGGAAGCCCCGATTGATTGCCCGATCGGAGTAACATTGGGCAGCGTTCTTCCTGATGCCAGGGAAACCGTCATCACTTCTTTGTCAACCCTTCTTGCTAGATTGACAAGATCGTCGTGGAATCCTTCACGATCTAGGAGAGTCCCATCCACATCGAAAACAACCATGTCCCAGTCTCCGGGATCGGGAATTTCCACCACAGTCGTTGGGATGGCAGTACGTACAAGATACCACCGACACATCGACATCATGTTCAAGCCATATCGGACTATGGGGCATCCATGCCCGAAGACTCCGAGGATTTTCTTTTCCTCGAGGATGAAGAATCAGAAACACCTCAGTCTAAGCAGTCAAAGAGCCCAATTCCATTCCCCAAGATTGGAATTCCCTCTATTATTCAGGAGAGAGGCGTAACGAGAGTCGTGGAAGAAAAACCCCTAGAAAAGGAGGAACAAAACCTGGAGATTTCCCTTGACGGAGTCCACAGGTTCGATTGGGGGATAAGGGGCATGGACTGCCCAGACTGTGCTATGAAGGCAACTAGAGCAGTCAATCGCCTTCCAGGGGTGGAATCGTGTAGGATATCGGTTGCAGAAGGATCGGTGGAGATTTCACAGGACATATCCAGGGGTACAGTGTCAAGGGCTTCGACAGTGCTCTCCAGCTTGGGCCACGAACCAGACATAGTCTGGCTCAGAGTTGCGGGCACTAGTCCTGAAAGAATATCCTCCAGACTGGGAGTTGACTCCAAGGGGCTTAGAAATTGGTTGCAAAATGTTCCAGGTGTTTTGGATGTCAAGATTTCGAAGGGCAGACTCGACATCCAGAGGGTCTGGATTACTGATCCAGAGTTGAGGGAGGCCTCAGAACAGAAGCTTTCAGAGGTCCTGGGAAGCGGTCACAGGCTAGTCCCAACACGAGATACGGGATTCAGGAAGGACCAGATCCAGCTCTTGGGATCAGTGATGACGATACCGGTAATTTTTATGGTGCATGGGATTGAAACTCTTGAAACGATACCATCAGCAATTGCTTGGGGTATCACCCTAGCCGGGATCTTTTTTGCAGGCCACCAGCTCTTCCTTGAGGCCTTTGCCAGCCTCCACAACAGGGTAGTAGGATTCCAGGTCCTAACTTCTCTAGCGATCCTAGGAGCCTTGGCCTTGGGGGAGAAAGTAGAGGCACTAATGGTGGTTTCTTTGGTCGCATTCGCCTCTCATCTAGAGAACAGGGCACTAGTCAGAGCGAGGGAGTCAATGCAAGGGGGCCTTGACAGACTACCTAGGACTGCAAGGGTGGTAACAAAGGACAAGCCCGTCCAGATTGCTAAAGAGAGAACTCTATCAGTAATTCAGCCTGTAAATGCAATGTCTCCTGATATTTGCAAGGACGAAGAACTAGTTCCCATCGAGGCCCTTGAGATCGGAGAGATGGTTGAGGTCAGATCGGGCGAGACAGTGCCCGTGGACGGGGTGATAGTTGAGGGCTCTGGGGCCATAGACAGGGCCCCATTAACAGGGGAACCAATCCCGATTCCAGTCAAGAAAGGAGACACAGTAGAGGCAGGACTAGTTCTCGTAAGGGGGCCACTTGTAATAAGATCAGAGTCAACAGGAGAAGGAACTAGGCTATCCAGCCTGATCGACCTAGTTAGGTACTACAAGGACAAACCAACAAGGACCCAAAGCGCAATAGAGAGATTCACCCTAGTTTGGACACCTCTTGTCGTCCTGGCAGCCCCGATAGTTGGATTTCTATTCACCTCAACAACCGAGCAGGCAATCCTCACCACGCTACTACTCTGGGTGGTATCCTGCCCATGCTCGCTTCTTCTCGCCTCACCAGTTCCTCATGCAGCTGCTCTCACAACAGCTTCTTCTTTCGGGCTTATTGCTAGGGGAGGGGACGTTTTGGAGTCAGCAGCCGAGGTGGACCTTGCCCTTCTCGATAAGACAGGCACCCTGACAAGTGGACGACCCACAATCTCAGAAATCAATGTTGCAAAGGGCGAGGACAAGCAGAGAGCTGTAAGGATAGCTGCTGGGTTGGAACTGAGATCCAACCACCCATATGCAAGAACGATACTTGAGGAGGCACAAAGGCTCTCCCTGAAGGCCATGAAGGTCTCAGAAATCTCTGACGGCGAGGCAGGAGTCTCTGGAAGCCTAAGAGGAAAGAAGGTAATGCTCGGAAGGCCCGACTGGCTGATCTCACAAGGAGTCAGAGTACCTGAAGAACTTCAGGAGGCCCTGGAGATCTCCAGAAAAGCGGGCAGAGGGGCCAGTCTACTATCCGTCGATGGGGAGGGAATCGCTACAATCGGATTCTCGCACGATGATGCAAGAGACGGGGTTCTCGAAGCCATCACCGAACTTAGAAAACACGGAGTCAAGGTCGAGATCCTCAGCGGCGACGAGCAGGCCAGCGTAGAGGCATTCGCTAGGTCGATAGGCATGGACCCCTCGTTATGCAAGGGTGGCGTGGATCCCGAGGGAAAGGCCCAGTACGTGACCAACAAGTCATCCGGAAGGAGGACATTGATGGCTGGAGACGGATTCAACGATGCAGGGGCCCTTGCGGCTGCTGATGTCGGAGTCGCAGTTGGCAGCGGGGATCAGGTAAACTTAGATGCTGCAGACGTACTAATTCCAGGTCAAGACCCAAGAGCACTATCCCAAATGGTCAGCCTTGCCAAGAGGACAAGGAGGGTGATATTCGCCAACATTGCCATCTCGATTGCTGTGACCTTGATCCTAGTTTCAACCGTACTGATGGGATTCCAACTAAACCTTGCAGCTGGCATAGCCCTACACGAAGCGAGCGCCATCATCATCATCCTGAACGGCATGTGGGTTTCCGGAAGTGGGTCTAACAGAATCTCAACCCTCTTTGAACTGGGGAAGGACATAGTGGCCGATTTCCATGAGATTTGGGTCATCATGTCTGGAAATGACCAAGAAGACACATCGTCGACCGCTTGATTAAGTCGAATCATTTCGCATGAACGTGGAAGCTCCCGAGGTAGAGTCCAAGATAGCACCTCCCTTGGTAAACTGCGCACAGTGTGGTGGAATGCTCCCACAGGGCCTCGGAGAGATAGAGTGCATCCTTTGCGGAGCTCTGTGCAGGGTATCCCATAAACCCACATTGGATGCACTGAGGGAGGAGAAGGTCCAGTGCCCACTATGCCTGACTGCGGTTGAGGCAGGAACAGATCAAAGGCCCGTGGAACTTACTTGCGGCTCATGCTCGGGCAGTTTCACACTCAAGAGGAAGTTCGTCAAGGTGGAGATCCAATGCCCAGCCTGTGAGGCTAATCTTAGAATTAGGCCTAGGCCAGGGAAGAGGGAACTCACTTGTCCTGGATGCCAGAACCCATTCAATGTCACCTTCTAGCCGACAGCTGCCATACCATCGGAAAAAGGCTATTTGGGCATGAATTCAACCCTCTTGTCTCAAATACCCCGAAAAGGGCGTAGATTCGGGGATGGGACGTGAGTGAGAGCAAGCCGACAGACTCCGAAGAGTCGGAAGGCCTTGACGAGCTAGACGCTCTTCGAGCAGAGCATGCAATATCATCAACAGCCATGGGAGCCGCAGCTAGGGCCCGTGAGAGGCTCGACGAGGAGTCTAATCTACGCTCTGGAATACGGAGAGAAAGAAGGATGAGGATCACCGAGATGACAGAGAGGGTTTCAGGCATGCACGGGGCCATGAGGAAGGCCAACGAGATACTATTCGAGGAACAGCTACAGCAGATTGAGTCCGACCTAAGGGACGAGCTAGAGGACGAGCTAGAGAGGCTAGAGAAGGAGGCCCTAGAGAGGGAAGAGAGGCTTCTCAGGGAGGAGATGCTCCACAGGCTTCGTCGAGAGGAGAACAGGCTGAGGGACCAGCTAGACCTGGAGAGGGACAGAAGGATTGAGGCCCACACCTCGAGAATCAGGGACAGGCTGAGGGAAGAGATGGAAGTAGAATTCTCCAGGAGGCAGGCCTTCCTTGGCGAGAGGCTCGAGCTAGAGGCCTCCCAGGGAATCGAGAGGATGGAGAGGCGTGTCGAGATGGACCTCAGAGAGGCAATGGAGTCAGAGGTGCACAGAAAGTCCGAGGCATTCAGGCTAGAGCAGGAAATCAAGATGAGAGAGAGCATAGCCAAGAAGAGGAGGAAGCACGAATCAAAGCTCGAGAAGCAGCTCGAGAGCGAGCGCGAGTCCCTAGAGAAGGACATGACTTCCGACATCGAAGTCAGGACCAAGGCGCTAGAGGAGGAATCCGAGAGGGCAGCTCTGGAGGAACTGGATCGAAGGTTCAGAGCAGAGAGGGAGACAATGGAGGCGGCCCTCGCTCTCAGGAGACAGGAGATGGCCCTGGAGATGGAGGTCGAGATGGAGCAGAGGGTTGCAGACTTCGTTAGAGATAGGGAGAAGGAGATGATCTCAAACCTCGAGAAGCAACTCTCCAAGAGAGGGGACCTGTCGAAGAAGGAGATTTCAGAGATGCTCAAGACAATGGAGTCCGAGATCAGGGTGAAGATGGAGGCAGAGCTCCTTAACGCACGACAGAGGGTCATGGAGAGCTAATTCCCCAACCATAGGAATCTACGACCAGGTCATCGCTGCTTGGCCCTCTTCCTGGCCGCCTTCCGCCTTCGCAGCT
>CEPK01030061.1_pt1 | contig 19650 bp, 21 predicted proteins | sample 356231 | NCBI WGS metagenome assembly CEPK01 (sample SAMEA2620259, study PRJEB7988) | marine metagenome | biome: marine biome (ENVO:00000447); feature: deep chlorophyll maximum layer (ENVO:xxxxxxxx); material: "saline water (ENVO:00002010), including plankton (ENVO:xxxxxxxx)" | depth 80 m
ATGACGATGCAGAACAACTCAAAACTGATTTGGAATCAGCATTTGAGTCGGAAACCAGCATGCTTTGGGTAACTGATCGTGATGGCCGCAATGTGGGTTTGTCTGTCGATCGATTGGCTTACATAGAATTTGGGGCGCCAGGAGATAGGCGAATCGGATTCGCGACAGACTGAGCAACTGAAGAATGTGTTTCTGGGTTCACAAGACGAGTGACCCGTTGCCCATACCTCGTTAGCCGCTGTACTTTCGACTGTCATGGCAACCTTGGCCGAACTGAGTCGCTTGGGCACCGGCCTCTCGACGCAGCAACTACAACATCTCCAACGCTTAGTCGCCTGGTGGGGCATCTTGGCTGATCTATCGTTCTCTGATCTGCTTTTATTCGTCCCGGTGGACCGAAGCGGTGAGGAGTTCGCCATAGCGTCCCAGATTCGCCCCACTACCGGTCAGACCCTTTACCAGGATGATCATGTTGGGCTCCGCGTCAGCGACATCGACCGCCCATTGGTCGCAAGTGCTTATGGTCGAGCTGAAGTCATAGAAGGCGAAGTGCCTATTAAGCCCACCAACCGGAGGGCTAGCGTGATGTGTATTCCGATAAGGCACGAGGACCAGATCATTGGCGTCCTTAGCCGCGAGCTACTACCGAATTTCGCCGAGCGTCGCGACCCCGGTGAACTTGAGCGAACGTATTTGGAAGCTTTCCACCAATTAGCGAAAATGATCGCAGCAGGAACATTTCCCTATCAAGACAACGAAGTAGACCTTGAGCAAGTTCCACGCGTTGGGGACGGCATGCTTGTCATCGATCCCGAGTCGCGAATTCAGTACGCGTCGCCAAACGCGCTGAGCACATTGCACCGCGTCGGGGTACTAGGAAACGTGGCTGGTCGACGACTTGCAGATATTGGAATTCGACACCCGGCAATTAAGGCTGTTTCCGAACGACCCCGCGCCGTTGTTGCAGAAATCGAGCGCAATGACACCGCGGTACAAATCATGGGAATGCCCATTAGCGAAAGAGACGTGTTGCAGGGGTCGTTGCTTTTGTTGAGAGACATCACTGAATTGCGGTTGCGAGATCGACTTCTTGTTTCTAAAGACGCGACTATTCGAGAAATTCACCATCGGGTAAAGAACAACCTGCAGACAATTTCGTCTTTACTGCGCCTCCAAGGCCGTCGTGTTGAATCGACCGAAGCCAAAATGGCAATTGATGAGTCAGTGCGCCGCATTAGAGCAATTGCTCTTGTGCACGAAACTCTGGCTAACGAAACGACAGACGACGTCAGCTTAAGTGAGGTCGCCGAAATGTTGGCCCGAACAGCCCAAGACAGCTTTACTTCTCCGGATCGCCCTATCCATTTCGAAGTTCAGGGGGACGCTGGCCTGGTGCCTTCGGACATAGTGACACCACTTGCTGTCGTCTTGAACGAACTATTACAGAACACCGTTGATCATGCATTTACTAGAGAAGTGCCTTTTACCCAAGGACGCACTGGTCTAGTAGAAATTCTGCTTGATCGGACTGAGAGCGAAATCAGGATGGCAGTCCGCGATAACGGAGTCGGGGTGCCCGAAGATTTCGACGGCGATTCACAGCAAGGTCTTGGATTATCGATCATTCGAGGGCTGGTCACCACGGAATTAACTGGAAGCATCGAAGTTCGTCGAAGAGCAGACACGAGTGGTTCGGAAGCGCTTATCGAAGTGCCGCTTCCGCGCAACTAGGGCAACTAGTAAGAGAACTGAGGGCTACAAGTCGGTGGCCTAGTTCAACTAGCTTGTCTGCGAGCTCTGTTGCGTTCACGACGCAACTGGCGACGCTCCTCTTCAGAAGCCCCGCCCCATACGCCTGAGTCTTGGTTGGTCTTTAACGCAAACTCAAGGCACATGTCTTTCACTGAACAGTCAACACACACAGCCTTGGCTGCGGCGATCTGTCGTAACGCCCTTCCCGTCGAACCAATCGGAAAGAAAAGAGTGGGGTCTGCCTCCCGGCACTTGGCGGTGTTTCTCCACACGCCGCTCTCCAGCAACATCGATCCTCGAGCGCTCACGTCTCTGTTTCCTCCAGGTGCTACCCGTGAACAGGGGATTCACGAATAATTGTCCGTCGCCGACTCTACAAACCTCGGCTGCGAGAAACTGCTCCAGATACAAATTGGCACCCGTACGGGAGTGAGTGACAAAGATGATGCCTTCGCAGCGCTACGACAGATTACGGTCGGTCTCGTGGGCAATCAAGAGAAACTTTTCCTCAAGCAGTGCGGCAACTAGTGAGACCTCGTCCGGCGATTTTCGCGCATAGGGGTGTTTCACAAAACACTCGAGAGAACACAATTCGCGCATTCGAGTTAGCCGTAAACATGGGTGTTGACGGAGTGGAACTCGACATTTGGCAGACCAGGGATGGGCACATAGTTGTTCACCACGACCCTCATGTCGACGGGATATCCATAGAAAAAGCTAACGTTTCCGAGCTACCTAATTTCGTACCGATGCTTCCCGCTGTATTGGATGTTTGCGGGTCATTGAGGGTGAATATAGAAATTAAGAGTTCTGATGAGAACCCCCGCGCAGCATTCCAGTTAGGGGAAGCACTTATCGATTTATTGAAAATTCGCTCCGAGCCCCTAGAACGCTGGCTTGTTTCATCCTTCAACCACGATGCTGTTGACAGCGTTAACCAAAGCGCCCCGGAGCTGCCAACGGCGCTCTTATTTTGGGAAACGCCCTGGCGTTCGACAATTGAACAGGCACTGGAGCGAGGACATCAAGCCGTTCATCCGCATGAGTCGATTGTTGATAGGGATCTAGTGGAGGCGGCCAAACAAAACGGGCTCCAAGTAAACCCATGGACGGTGAACGATTTAGAACGGGCCAATCAACTAGTTGCGATGGGTGTAGACGGACTCATCACTGACGTCCCCGGTGACATCTTGAAACATCTGGATGCAAAAAGTTAAAGGTCTCAGGTGGTCAAGTGGGAATAACTAGTCGAAGTGTGTTTGGGCGCCAGGAGAAATCAAGCTGGTTCACTTCGCCCAGATAGTCGCCGTCTAATTGGTAAGGAAATGGGCTATGGCCCACTATCGACAGTTCAGACAAGTCATTAGCGACATGCACTGCGTCGCAATTCTCGAGCGGTTTTCCTTCGAAAAGATCCTTAAGTAAACCGAGCATTGTTTGAAATGACATGGTGCGTAGCGCGACCACGCTTAAGCCGTTACTCAATGTCGCGCTAGGTGCCAAAGACAATGGCCGACTACCCAAATATGTGTACGGGTTGGTGTTCAGCACGATCGTCAGGTAGCTGTCATCGATAGTTGCTAGTGGATGTACCACCTTCATCCTGGGTCGCGAACGGTCATAGTGACGGAGCCACGTATCGACCCCAGCCCAGAGAAATAATGGATGGCTCGCATAGCGCTTCACTCCAGGGCGCCGCTCCACTTGCCTGACCACCGCAGCGTCGAAGCCGTTTCCGCAGTGGAAGAGAAAGTAGCGTCCCGCAACTTCGCCTAGACCCACCGACTGGATCGATTTATCCGATATTGCGCCGATCGTTTGTCTTGTCGCATTCAGTGGATCGTCATCTAAGCCGATTGTTCGCGCGAAGACATTCGTGGACCCGCCTGGCAAAGGAGCTAGAACACAATCAGTTCCCGCGAGGCCGTTGGCGGCTTCGTTAAGGGTGCCGTCGCCTCCCAAGACGGCTACTAGGTCGGTGCCGGTAGAGGCCGCGCCACGCGCTAGCCGCGACGCGTGACCGCGACGGCTAGTCATCGCGAGCTCTACTTCGTGATGTTCAGCGAGTGCGGCCTGAATGAGGACACGGGTTCTTGCTGTGACGGATGACGCCGATTCGTTAACGAGGAGCAAGATCCGCACCTAGCCAGTGTCGCGATTTTTGGTGCCAGAGTCGAATCATCGCTTTGCAGACGCTTCTATTTATGGCCTTCGCTCGTATCCAATAAAAGTTTTTCTACTTTTCGTTTGGATCTCCCAGAACCTCGGGGCAGAATCCAGAACCATGAAGGTCGTAGTCTGCGTCAAACAAATTCCTGACCCTGCTTTGCCGGGTGAGTTAGATCCCTCCACGAACTACTTGAAGCGAGATGACAAATTGATTCTCGATGAGTCAGATTCATATGGGGTAGAGATGGCTCTCCAACTGGTAGAGAGCGCCGGTGGAGGCGAAGTGTCGCTTGTCTCCATGGCCCCCAATAATGAAGTCAGTGGACTTAGAACAGCGTTAGCGATGGGTGCCGAAGACGCAGTTCTCGTTAGTGATAATGCGCTAGCCGGAAGCGATGCTCTAGGCACCGCTCGAGTTCTGGCGGCAGCAATATCAAGAATGTCACCCGATCTAGTCCTCGCAGGGGTTGAATCCTCCGACGGCTACACCGGAACAGTGCCGGAAATGATTGCAGGTGTGCTCGATATGCCATCAATCACATTCGCAAAACAAATCGAGATTGACGGCACCACCGTAAAAGTTCAGCGTCAAACCGAAGCCGGGTATGACGATGTGGAATGCCAAACCCCGGCTCTGGTTTCAGTTACTGCAGGCGTTGTTGAACCCCGCTACCCATCTTTCAAGGGAATTATGGCGGCGAAAAAGAAACCCGTTGAAGAACTTGACCTAGCAGCGTTGGGTGTAGACGGATCTAGCGTGGGTCAAAGTGGTGCACGACAAGAAACACTGAGAGTCACCGACGCAGAAGAACGACAAGCAGGGGAAGTCATCGAAGATGAAGGTGACGCCCACGAGAAAATTGTTGAGTTCTTGGGTGAACTCAAGATCGTCTGAGGAGGTCGCAAATGTCTGTTGAAACCATCCTTGTCTTCGGTGAAGGCGATGAAAGTGGTCCAAGTGGATTGACACTTGAGTTGCTGGCAGCGGCTCGAGACCTAGCAACAAAGGTAGAAGTGTTCGTTGCAGGAGACGGAGCCGCTATGGCAGCCGAATTGGGTTCCCATGGAGCTTCAACGGTTTACAGCACCGGACCTATTGACGGAAAGCTGATGGGAGTTCATGCCGCAGCGACACTGCAGGCGCATTTAGAGTCGAACGCAGCCGACGCTATTTTCTTTGGTCAAACGCCCGATGGGCGCGACACGGCAGCGAGGCTCGCGGTGCGACTCGATCAACCCGTTGTAACAAACAACGTAGGCGCGTCAGTCGAAGATGGAGCATTGGTCGTAGAGGAGCCAGTTTTTGGCGGTACCCAAAACGTATTCACAGCTTTCAGAAACGACGGACCCTCATTAGCCCTATTCCGGCCCAAGTCTTTTGAGGCCGAGGCCACAGGCGGAGCACCAGCCGAAGTCGTGGCTGTCGACACCGTCGACCCCGGTGCAGCTGGGGCGGCAGCGGTCACGGGCCGACATGTAGAAGAACGTTCCGGACCTCAATTAGATGATGCCGAAGTAGTTGTGTCAGGTGGACGTGGCCTGGGACAGCCTGAAGCCTACGAGATGGTCGATGAGCTAGCCGGGCTGCTTGGAGCGGCGTCGGGCGCATCCCGAGCCATTGTTGATGCTGGTTGGGTTCCCTACGCGAAGCAGGTTGGCCAAACTGGCAAAGTCGTTAAGCCAAATGTTTATGTTGCCTGTGGTATCTCAGGAGCTACACAACACCTAGTAGGTATGAAGGGCTCCAAGAACATCATCGCCATCAATAAGGACCCAGAAGCCCCGATCTTTGGAGTCGCTGACCTGGGAATTGTGGGGGATGTTCACAAAGTGATTCCGGCACTAATTGAGGCGCTGAAGTCGCGCTAATAACTCCTGTTGCCCGTCACTGTTTTTTGGCGGGTCTTCCAGGTTTTCAAATCAAGGGCCAAGGCCACCTATAACCGTCATCCTCTGGAAAGAACGGGTGTTCTCTGACCCATTGCGACCGGCTGATAAGAGCTTCTATCTCGGGCTCCTCAAGCCAGTCCATGACCCGATTGACGGAGCCCTCACAGACCTGTCCCACCCCGTGCATTAGAGCCTCATTAATGGGTTGGTTTGCAAAGTCCCATATCACTGTTCTCAACTTAAATTCACTTGAGAAACAGAGTCCATGGTCGATACCGAAAATTAAACCCGACCTAGAGAGCAGGCAATGGCCCGCCTTTCGGTCGGTGTTGTTAGCTAACAAGTCAAGAACGCAAAGCTTTTGAAGACTTAAATGATTTCTCGGATCTTTAACCAACGTGAAGTGATGCTGTTCGAAGTCAGCGTCAATGAACAATTGGACAGAACCAATCCCGTGCGGTCCAACTCGTTCAACAGTTGGAGGTACGACATTCCAACCCAATTGTTGGCTTAACTCGTACGCGGCTATTTCTCTTTTGTATAGACCTGGGGGAAAATCCCACAGCGGTCGCTCACCCTCGACTGGCTTATAGATGCCTTTTACGCTTTTTTCCTTTGCGTCGGCCCGCACAAGAAATGTGGCGTTCGAGCTATAGGGCATTCGAGCAAGTAGTTCGATGTCACCTTCCCGTAACACCTCAATCGCTTCGTCGAAATCAACCAGCTGATTTGAGGACTGGTCGCTGTCTCCTGTGGTGTCGTCACTCACCGACGGGTTTATGCCCATTTTGTCGCCCGAAGTCGCGTCCGTACTCGATTAGGAACAAGGCATGGTCAATGAAAGCTTTCGCCTGACCATAACTAATGTGGATATGAGCCTCGGATGGGGCGTCGTCTTCCCGGTCAGGTAATTCCTGGGCTACAACGACTATTTCCTTTGGATCCTCGGTGACCCCTATGGCTAACGCTCCCACCGTCCATGCTGCGTTCGGCGGTTCCACCATTTCCTTAAGTTCAACGGAAGTTTGATCGACCTGGTCTGCCTCCAACACGTTGGCAAGGTGGCTAGCTAGCGATTGGACTTGACCCTTTTCGAGCTTGAGAGTCAAGACCTCATCTTCTGTTTGTGCTTGCAGATAAAAAATACGGTCACCAGCGTCGCCTACCGTTCCGGCAACGAAGTTTGTTGGGTTTCTAATTTCGTAGTTATCAGTCATTGTTCCTATTGAGAATAATGGGCTCGATTAAGCAGGTGAGAGATCACTTAGTTCGCCAGTGTTGTTTACAGACAGCACAACGGGACCGCCAGATGTGTACAGAATCGCTGTAACTGAACAAGGAGACACCACCGTCCGCTGAAACAGGTCTAGGTGCGTTCCCATGGAATGCGCAACTAGAGCACGAATGGGGTCGGCGTGGCTGACCGCAACAATGGTTTCGCCTGGATGGTTTGTGACCAGACGAGCGACCGTGTCACTCATCCGTGTTTGCATCTCTACGAATGACTCGCCATTAGGAAACCTGAATCCCGAAGGATATTTCTGCACTGCGGACCAGGTATTTAGCTTCCTGAGCTGGCTCAGTTTGCGGCCGGTCCAGTCGCCTACGTCCAGTTCAAGCAAGCCTCGGTCCTGCTTCACCTTGATGCCGACTTCTTTGGAGATAGCTCTAGCTGTTTCTTTGGTCCTTTCTAAAGGACTGCTGTAAATAGCAGTAATGCGTTTCGCTCCCATAGCAGCTATTCGCGCACCCACTTTTCTTGCTTGGTCTGCCCCAATCTCCGATAGGTGAATGCCTGGCTTGCGACCATAAAGCTCAATACCCGTCGTGGGTGTCTGTCCGTGCCGGACCAGAAGTATTAGACAAGGTCGATGAGATGAAGCCACGAAGTGTGACCGTAGTCGTAAAGACGCCTCAGAGTCTGCAACACTCGGCGTTGTGGATTCTCTCATTGCGTTGGCTGAAGCTATAACCGACTGTCGTCGCTGCGAACGTCTTGTCGAATGGCGAGAAAAAATTGCTCAAGAGAAACGTGCGGCGTATGCCGAGGAAGAGTATTGGGGTCGAGGTGTTCCCGGGTTTGGTGACCCCGCAGCGAAAGTCGTCATCGTTGGTTTAGCCCCAGCAGCTCATGGCGCAAATAGAACTGGTCGAGTATTCACGGGAGACCGATCTGGAGATTTCCTTTTTGCGTCGCTGCACAGAACTGGCTTCGCGAACCAGCCGTTGGCCACTCACCTTGATGATGGACTTGCACTTCAGGATGCGTATGTAACTGCGGCCGTAAGGTGCGCCCCGCCTGGGAACAAACCAACGCCAGAAGAGCGAGACAACTGTCTTCCATACATCGAAAAGGAATTAGCTCTTCTTACGGAGAGCAAAGTCTTTGTGGCGTTGGGCCAATTCGGTTATCAGGTTGCGAGCTCGATCCTCGGAATACGTCCGAGACCCAAATTTGGTCACGGAGTTGTGGTGCCAATAAAACACCAAAGTGACGAAATAGGGAGACACGTGGTGTGCTCTTTCCACCCAAGTCAACAAAACACTTTCACGGGACGCTTAACGGAACCGATGCTTGACCAGGTTTTCGTCACTGCTCGCGAGCTAGCCGGCATGGACCCCATCTAGGCTTTTCCTGTGCAGAACTTTGCCAAACCAAATCTTCTATATCGGTTTTTGGTTGTCATCTCTTTGTTGGGGATTAGCGCATGCGCTTCCCAACCACCCCAAGCTCGTCCTGCGGACCCGTCAGAATCTTCCTTCAGTAACCCAGGCACATTGCCGACTGAGACCACGTCTAGGACAAGCGAGTATCTGCTTGATATCGGTACCACGGTGGCTTTCCTTGATTCATGTATCTCAGATTCTGGACTTGTTGGCCCATGCCACTGTGCTGCAGAATTGTTGGCTTACGACGTCGACTCAAGTGACCTAGCAGCCCTTGAAGACCGCATGAGTGCCTTCAACGAATTCCCGGTTGAACTCGCAGGTTTGTTAGTGCAATGCAGGGGAGTGGAGAGGCCACCCGTATGGAGTTCAGCGACGAAAGAAAATTATCTCGCTGCTTGTGCACAAAATTCAGAACGACTCTTGGATTTGTGTCGTTGCTCAGCGTCGCGTGCGGCTGACGTCATTCCAGAGGAGCGACTGCCGGAGTTCCTGGAAGCGGATGACTTAAGACCCAGCATGGTTGACCTCATCAACACATGCTTGTGAAACATTTGGGGCGAATTACTTACGGGTAGGAAGAAGGGCTGGCTGTTCCCAAGCAAATTCTGGCCATCGTGTTCGCGATTTTTGGCTCAACTTGTGCATGAGTTCAATCGCTCCTGGGTCATCGTCGCCGGGTCGCCCGATGAGATAGCCGCCCTCCAACATTTTCATGATGATTTCGCGACCCAACGGCGTGCGAACAATCGTTAGCGTCCAGTCACTGTATTTACCTATGCCACCGGTCGATATGTCGGCATGTTCAGCAGCAAAGTCCGGGCAATGGTTGCAACCCTCTCGTGTCCAAGCGTGACATTCCTTCAAGTTGATCTCGTAATAGCCGCCATCATGGGTCCAGATTTGGAAGACACCTTTGATATTTGTCTTCTTAATCGTGTGGCGGTCGAGACCATACTTCTGCTCGAAGAGTTCTTCGAAAATTGCTTCATCGAAGGACTTGGAACAAAGCAGGCCAATGTTTAGGGCAAACCTGTTGCCGACTTTGCCGATTTTTCTTGACTTGGCAACTGGAACTATCGAGCTTTGGCAACTCATTCCGACTAGCGCGATTTTCTTTGCACCAGCTTCGATCGCTTCGTCGTATGCGAGGGTGTTAGCGGAGTAGGTATAGCGACTCCCTGCTCCTCGAATTACATCATCCCGGTTAAATGCGACACCAGGTGAAGCTGTCCACTGTGAACCCTCACCTTCCCCAACATATGAGGTAAGCGCAGCGTCGATATAGCCATTCTCTAGTGCCCAAATGAGAATCGCTGATACAAGCCCACCATCCTGCCCGACCTGATGAATGAAATCGTCCGAGGCTCTAGTCAAGATGATGTCTTTGTATATTCCCGAAGGCTCCTCTGGAGTCCGTGGCCTGCTGAATAAAAAGTCGTCTGCCTCATCCTCCCAAGTCCGGAATCGAGGACAGGCGCGCGTGCAGCTAGTGCATCCCTTTTCGCCGTGACCGCAGTTAGCTTCCCCGAGTTCTTCTTCGATGTGGAAAGGCTTAAAGCCGCCCTGAACGTGGTCGTAACCGATTACGTCATGAGGGCAACTGATTACGCAACCAGCGCAGCCTGTACATAGACCAGAGGTGATTACCTCTTCATGGAGTTCTTTCCATTGAAAGGACCAACGTTCGCGTTTGGGTGCTTCGGTGCTTTCCTCAGCTAAAGCCATGCCAAAGAGAATACGTGGTGGAGACGAATTTCACCTATTAAAAACCAATAGTCACGACGCTTTTGGGTCATGACGAACCGCAAGCTAGGGTGACCCCTCGCGCTGCCATATTGCTCACCACTGAACAGGCACGCACCCCCGAGGACTAATGAACGAATCTGAACTGCTAGAGCTATTGAGCGACGCCCGTGTAGCAACGCTGGCGACTATCCGAGCGGATGGACGCGTCGACCTAGTACCCGTAACTTTCGCCTTCGATGACCGGACAGTCGTGACGGCTATTGATCACAAGAAGAAGTCAACAACTGAACTAAAGCGGCTGGAAAATATAAAGCAATTCCCCGAAGTAACCCTTCTCGTGGACCGGTATGACGATGACGACTGGAAGCAGCTTTGGTGGGTGCGCATCAGGGGTCGAGCAAAGGTGCACCAAAGCGGTAACGAGTTTGACCGAGCGATCGATCTGTTATCAGAGCGTTACACCCAGTACCAAGAAAAACGCCCTAAAGGGCCGGCCATCGTGATTGAACGAACTGAGTTAACCGGCTGGAAGGCCTAATTGGCCTTGCCCTCGTTGACCAGTACGAGTTTGCCGCGGTCAATAGCCGAAAGTGAGCAGCCAAAGACGACGGTTGTAACTGTTAACGTGACGCCCCCGAGTATTAGAAAACTGACCACCATTTGAGTCATAACTGCCTCAAGCGGATCGACGCCAGCCAGAAGCATCCCGGTCATGGTGCCTGGAAGCAATACCAAGCCGATCATCCTCATCCGCTCAATCGGCGGCACCAAAGCAATCTTTACTGCTTTGGTGATTTGAGGTCGGATAGCAGTGCGGGCTTTAAAGCCCAAAGCGAGCATGGCTTCTATTTGACCGCGCTCGTCGCGCACCAACTCCACAAATCTCACGGCTCCCGCAGAAGTCGCGGGGAGCGTGTTGCCAAGAACTATGCCGGCCATAGGCACAAGCGTTGATGGTTGAAGCGGTAGCACGTCGAAACAAAACACCACTGCGAGGCCAGATGCCACAGGTGCGGTAACTGCAAGAGCACAAAGTAAATACGACGGTCGGTGCTCACCCAAGTCAGTCGTGCGACGCCTCACTAGTCCAGTAGCAAAGATCAGCATGGCGAAGCACCACAACCAAGACCACATCAGATGAGCCCCGGACCTGAGCGCAGGGACAAGCAACACCCCGGCCAACAGAAGTTGTAGGACAGACCTAATGGAACTCAACGAAATCGAACGAACTAAGCCAAGATCGAGTCTCCAGGAGACCGCTAACGCAACCAGTGTCATGGCCGCCGCCGCGAGCACCCCCCATGGAGACACCTTTGCTGTAGTCAGTAGGTCGCTCAGCACGTTCTGAATGTAGTCACTGGTTAGCGGCAATAACCAGGTAGGCAATGACCAAACAACTTCTTTGCGCCCTCGGCAGGATTCGAACCTGCGCTCATGGCTCCGGAGGCCACTGCTCTATCCCCTGAGCTACGAGGGCGGGCTAGCGAATGTATCGCGTCGAACAAATTGCTCCACATCAACACCTATTTCAAAATGCAATCATAAGTCGCTTCGGGTGAGCAGGGTCGCAGCGGTACAGTCAAGATTGTCCCGCCATCACAATGATGACGGGCTTGCATTGTGACCGGCAGGGAGCACATTGGTGATTACAGAAGTCTTGGCACAAGCCTTGGCGGACTCATTTAGAGAGCTAGATATTGAAATCGCCGCGACCGACGTTCAAATGGAACGACCCGGAGCACGCGAGCATGGCGACTGGTCCTCGAATGTTGCCCTAGTGATGTCAAAACGCCTTGAGCGTAATCCAAGGGAATTGGCGACAGAACTAGCCAAGATTGTTGAGTCGCGAGACTTCAATGTGATTGACCGAATCGAAGTAGCAGGCCCAGGCTTCATCAACTTCTATCTTTCCCCCCAGTGGCTGCATGACGTGCTGATCGACGTCCTCACCCAAGGCGAACAAGACTACGCGCGACCGACAGTTGGAGATGGCGCATCCATCAATCTCGAGTTTGTATCAGCAAACCCCACTGGTCCATTGCACGCAGGAGGGGGCCGTTGGGGCGCATACGGCGACAGTCTGGCCCGCATTTTCCGTCGATGCGGTTATAGAACCTTCACCGAGTACTACGTCAATGACCGAGGACTTCAGACCGAGTTGTTCGGTGCCTCGTTAGTAGCAAGACGAGATGGTACGGAGTTGCCCGAAGACGGATACGCCGGCGAATACGTCACCGAGTGGGCAAGTGAAATGCCTAATGGAGTAGAACCCGTTGCATGGGGTCAACAACGAGCGCTAAGAGATGTCCAAGATTCGCTCACATCGATGAACGTGACCTTCGATCATTGGGCCAGCGAAAAAGCACTTGTTCAGTCCGGAGCTATGGAAGAAGTCATACAACTCCTTCGAAGTTCAGGCTGGGTCGACGAACGTGAAGGAGCGACATGGCTGCGAACCTCCGAATTTGGAGATGAAAAAGATCGGGTTCTTATCAAGAGCGACGGAGAACCCACCTACTTCGTGCCTGACATCGCTTACCACAATCAGAAATTTGATCGCGGCGAACTCGTTATCGACGTTCTTGGGGCAGACCATCACGGTTATGTCCCGAGAATGGCAGCCGCTATGGAAATGCTGGGTCACCCAGTTGATTGCTATGAAGCCATCATTGGTCAAAACGTGACGTTGGTTAGAGGCGGCGAGGAAATCAAACTGTCAAAAAGAACTGGGACCATGGTCGAAGTGAGTGAGCTCATCGAAGCCGTTGGTCCAGACGTCGCTCGCTTTGCGTACCTGCTCCAGTCCATCGACACCCGACAAACCATCGACATTGATGTGTTATCCAGTCAGGCAAACGAAAATCCTGTGTACTACGTGCAATATGCACATGCTCGAATAGCGGCAGTTAGCCGTGAGGCAACAAACAGAGGAATTTCTCGTTGCCTCATCGACGCCATGGATGTCACAGTTCTGCAGCATGAGCGAGAACTAGAAATTCTTCGATGCCTGTCCACCCTCCCGGAGATAGTCGAACTTGCTGCGCGCGATAGAGCACCCCATCGTGTAGCAACCTGGATCCGAGAATTAGCGGCAGCATTTCATGGCTTCTATCACGACTGCCCAGTTCTTCGATCTGATGTCGCTACGGAGCTTCAACAGGCCCGACTTTGGTTGGTCGAGTCTGCTCGCATCGGCTTCGCCATAGGACTCGATCTTCTCGGTATTACTGCGCCCGAAGAAATGTGAAAGGACCCCATGAATCACACAGAAATCGCTGAAGGTCCTGTACCAATGTCTCTTTTGCCCGACTCGGCACAAGTTGGACCTCGCGGTGAGCTACAGATCGCAGGGCTATCCGTTGATGAACTAGCAGCTGAATACGGCACACCGCTATTCATCTATGACGAACAACACCTCCGATCAAGGTGTAGGGAAGCACGTAACGCATTAGGTGAAGGAACCGCATATGCAAGCAAAGCGTTCCTGTGCACAGCGATGGCGCGTCTCGTGAACGAGGAAGGTTTACACATTGACGTAGCCAGCGAAGGTGAATTACTCACAGCTATTGCGGCAGGTATCCCCGGAGAACGGATCGTGTTTCATGGAAACAATAAGTCGCTCACCGAATTGTTGGCCGCTCGTACCCATGCAGTCGGTCGAGTCGTAGTCGACTCGTTCGATGAACTCAGCCGACTACAACACCTCCACGAAATCGATGGCCTAGTCGCCCAAATACAACTCCGCGTTACTCCCGGAGTGGAAGCCCACACCCATGAATACATATCAACCGGTCAAAACGACTCCAAGTTTGGATTCGGACTGGAATCCGGTGCTGCCGAAGAAGCAGTGCGTAACTGCGCGTCCAACCCAGGCGTAGAACTTATGGGCATTCATCAACACATCGGCAGTCAAGTGTTCAGAGTCGACAGTTTTGCTCGAGCTCTCGAAGTCGTAGCCGGTTTCTCCGAACCGCTCGGGTTACCGGAGTTATCGGTAGGAGGAGGACTCGGCGTCGCATACCTCGAATCAGAATCAGCTCCTTCCATCACCGAGTGGGGAGAGATGCTGAGCGAAGCCTGCAACCAACTAGGAATCAACGCTCGAGTGTCTGCTGAACCCGGCAGATCGATAGCTGCCCAAGCGGCGATCACTGTCTATTCGATAGGAACCATCAAGCAAATACCAGGAATACGAACCTACATAGCGGTCGATGGAGGTTTTGGCGATAACCCACGACCAATGCTCTACGGCAGCGGCTATACAGCTTTCGCTCCAACCAGAATTACTGAACAGCGTAACTCCCTAGCTCGAATAGTCGGCAAACACTGTGAATCAAGTGACGTCATTGTTCAACAAGCCCACCTTCCAGAAAACCTGCAAGTAGGCGACTTGATAGCCACCCCCGTAACTGGTGCTTATGGATACTCGATGGCGAGTACATACAACAGGATGCCCCGACCGGCAGTCATCTTCGCTTCAGATGGCGAGGCTCGACCCGTGATTCGCAGAGAAACCATCGAAGACCTAACGGTTCTTGACCTGGGCTAAATAACAGTCTCAGGTTCATCAAGTGGACCGTAGCTATAAATCGACATCAGTAATGAACCCTTTGACCGGTACGGTTGAAGGTATGCAGTCGGAATCACATTCACCGGTTCGAGTTGGACTTCTGGGTTGCGGCACAGTCGGTGGCGCATTAGCCAGAATTATTGATGCAGATGCGGATCGCATAGCAGCGCGCACTGGAGTTCGACTGGAGATAGCAGGTATCGCTGTACGCAACCTTTCCGCGGACCGAGATGTCAGCCTCCCCGAAGAAGTCTTTACACGGGAACCTCAAGCCCTAGTTGGCTCACCCGACGTTGACATCATCGTTGAAACAATCGGAGGAATTGAACCAGCGCGACAACTAGTCATCGACTCGTTGAAATCTGGGAAGCCTGTAATTACCGCTAACAAAGAGTTGGTAGCGAACGTCGGACAAGAACTTTTTGAAGCCGCTTCTGCCGGAGGAGTAGACCTCTTCTTCGAAGCGGCGGTTGCAGGCGGTATTCCTCTCATTCGTGCTTTGCGAGACTCATTAGCTGGAGAACGCATTAACCGAGTCATGGGAATCGTCAACGGCACTACGAACTTCATCTTGACCAAAATGACTGAAGAAGGAGCCGAATACTCCGATGTGCTGGCCGAGGCACAAAGTCTCGGATTTGCCGAAGCCGACCCAACAGCCGATGTGGAAGGAGGCGATGCCGCCGCGAAAGCAGCAATATTGGCGACTATCGCCTTCGGTGCAAAGGTCGTTGCTGGAGACGTGTACCAGGAAGGCATAAGTCAAGTTTCCAAGGCGGATATAGCTGCTGCATCTCACATGGGACATGTCATCAAATTACTGGCCATAGCGGAATCCGATGGGAGAGAGGTAGCAGTCAGGGTGCACCCGACCATGGTTCCTCAGAACCATCCGCTCGCCTCAGTTCGGGAGAGCTTCAACGCTGTATTTTTAGAAGGCGCAGAGGTCGGCGATCTCATGCTTTACGGACGCGGCGCAGGGGGTGGGCCTACCGCCTCCGCAATGCTTGGAGACCTCATTTCTGCCGCAAGAAACTTGCAACAAGGGGTGGCGGGAGACATGGGATCGTTTTCCGAAGTGGCAATTCGGGCCATCGACGAAACCACCAGCGCGTTTTACTTACAACTGGACGTTGAAGACCAACCCGGCGTGCTGGCTGCCGTCGCCAATGTCTTTGGCGAACATGGAGTATCGATCCGCTCGATGGAACAACAAGGCCAAGGCGCCACTGCTCACCTTGTATTCATAACCCATAAGGCCCGAGAGGCAGACATGCAGTCCACAATTCGCGAATTACGAGATTTGAAAGAAGTACGTGACATCGGTGCCCTGATTCGCGTGGCGGGCGAATAGTTGCGGCGAGGCTTGAAAACGTGAAGTACGAAAGCACCCGCGGCAAGGCACCACTTCTCGAATTTGCCGATGTGTTGCTGGCCGGATTGGCGTCGGATGGTGGACTTTATGTGCCTACAGAGTTCCCCAAATTCACACCTGCGGATCTGGAGTCGTTTAGACAAAAGTCGTATAGCGAGGTAGCCACTCAGGTGTTGACACCGCTCGTGTCACCATCGATAGACAGTGACGATCTAGCCAAAATGGTCGAAGAGTCCTACACGACTTTCCGACACCCTGAGGTGGTACCAGTCCGGCCATTGACTACTGAACGCAACGAAAATCTTTTCTTAGCTGAACTGTTCTGGGGTCCCACATTTTCGTTTAAAGACGTTGCGCTGCAACTCCTTGGAAGATTGTTTGAACACGAATTGTCGCGTCGTGACACAAACGTGACAATTGTTGGCGCTACCTCGGGGGACACAGGTAGCGCTGCGATAGAGGCTTGCAGGGATCGAGATGGAATCAACCTCATCATGCTCCACCCGCGCGGTCGAGTATCGGAAATACAACGACGACAAATGACGACCGTTGAGAGCGCAAACATCCATAACGTGGCGATTGACGGCACCTTCGACGACTGCCAAGACTTAGTTAAGGCAATGTTCGCTGACACCGCATTTCGAGATAGTCATCGATTGGGTGCAGTCAACAGCATCAATTGGGCGCGCGTAGCCGCACAAACCGTCTATTACTTCACTACTGCTTCCAAGCTCGTGGGTCCCAACGAACCAATTTCGTTTTGTGTGCCGACTGGCAACTTCGGCAACATCTTTGCGGGATATATAGCCGCGCAGATGGGCTTGCCTTTGGATCGTTTGATCATGGCCAGCAACCACAATGACATACTGACTCGTGCTCATCTATCAGGAGTCATGGAGATTCGGGAAGTTCGGCCATCAACCAGTCCAGCAATGGATATCCAAGTGTCCAGCAATTTTGAGCGGTTGCTATTCGAGCTAAGCGGCAAGGACTCGTCATGGTTGAGTGAGGCGATGAGAGAATTTCGAACCGAGGGAGTCCTCGCGTTGCCGCAGAACATTTTAGAACTCCTCCGTATTTCCTTCGAAGCTGGAGCGGCTTCGGACCAACAAGTGGCAGAAACAATCAGCGAACTTCATTCGACCCAACACGACTTCCTTGACCCGCATACAGCGGTTGGGGTGAATGTTGCGAGACGTTTCGACTCGCACAACAGCCCGATAGCGGTTATGGCCACTGCTCACCCAGCAAAATTTGAAACAGCGGTTGCTGACGCCACCGGCCTGAACCCGCCGCAACCAGAAGAAATTGCTGCCCTGGCGGGTATACCGGAACGATGCACTGAACTGGGCGACGACCTAAACGCAGTGATGGAATTCGTATCGTCGGTATCCCAGTAAAGACTATTCGGGTCACGTTGTGAGTAACGGCACTAGGTGAGTAGCCTGGTCACATCGTTCGGTTGCTCATGTGTTTTCGTGAATCAAGCAACCGGGCCTGGGCGACAGCTGTCACCTAGGTTCCTACGAGCGGCCTTAAACAGCTTCCCGGCGCAATTGTTTTGCCCCGAGAGTAAGAGGATGAGATGTCAGATCAGCCAGACCGAACGGTGCTAGAGGCGAAGTCACGTGATGACTTAGTAACTATGGCCAGTGCGTTGGGAATTGCAGTAGCCCCCCGAGCGCGAAAGGCGACCATCATCGACGACATTCTGAACGGCCCGTCTGCTGAACAGGACGACCACCAGGGCGAGGAAACTACCCGAAGAGTTCGCCGAACACCTGAGATAGAAGACTCCGATTCGACTGAGGATGCCCCACCGAAGGATCTCGACGCGGTTGAAGGCAGCCCCTCCGGAGACGATCAAGAACCTGAGCCAGAAGCACCCAAACAGCGGGAAGATGATGACGCGAGTATCGGTGAACCCGGTAACCGCCGTCGCCGTCGCCGTGGACGGGACCGCGAACGTGACGACAACTGGCAGGGAGAACCAGTCCCATGCGAAGGAATCTTGGACCTCCGTGATGAGGGATATGGATTTCTTCGTACGACAGGCCCATTGCCCTCCAACGACGACGTATATGTGGCAGCAAAACAAGTCAGAACCCACGGACTGCGCAAAGGCGACATTGTCAAAGGCGCCAGTCGGCCGGCAGCTAGGAACGAAAAAAACCCTGCACTAGTGCAGATTGATGAAATCAATGGAGCAGAGCCAGGAGAAAGTCGAGAACGGCCACTTTTCGAAGACCTCAAAGCCGTTCACCCCCACGAGTCATTACAGCTTGAAGTCGACGGGGAAGAAAATCCAACAGCCCGAGTCATTGACCTCGTAGCACCGATCGGCAAAGGCCAGCGCGGTTTGGTTATATCGCCTCCGGAATGCGGCAAAACATCAACCATTAGAGAGTTAGCGGTAGCACTGGAAAGAAATCACCCCGACCTCCATCTGATTGTTCTGCTTATCGACGAACGACCAGAAGAAGTGACCGAAATTGCAGACGTTGTCGAAGGAGAAGTTTTAGCTTCGACGTTCGACCGACCCCCAGAAGAACACACCCAGGTCGCGGAACTGACTCTTGAACGAGCCAAAAGGATGGTGGAAGAAGGACTTGACGTCGTCATCCTCATCGACGGACTCAGCCGACTGGCTAGGGCCTACAACCTCGTAGCGCCCGGTAATGGGAAGGTCCTAGTTGAAGGAGTCGCTGCCGGAGCGCTGTACCCACCCAAACGATTTTTCGGCGCAGCGCGAGCCCTTGATGAAGGTGGCTCTTTGACCGTTGTCGCTACCGCTGCGATCGAGACTGGCTGGCGCCTAGATGAAATGATCCTCGAATCCCTGCAGGGCACCGCTAATTCCGTGGTGCGTCTAGACCGGCGAGCCGCTGACCGCAGGGTTTACCCTGCCATCGACGTAGTTGCCTCGTGCACCCGAGAGCTTCAACGACTCAAGGGTGAGGAACGAATGCTGGAAGGCCAGGCGCTCGCAGACTCCCTTGTAGCGACCGAAGACAACGTCTCAGGCTCCGCAATTGACTGGGTACTTGATCAAATTCAGTCGACCAGAACCAACCAAGAAATACTCAGCAACTTGGCTAACCGCAAAAGTTCGAGCGACACTCAATAAGCGATAAGCATCTATTTGTTGACGCGAGTGTGCGATTCGGTGATGCAACCGCCAGAATGGACCCACCATGAAAAGTGATATCCACCCGAACTACCGCCCCGTCGTCTTTCGCGACGCGGGTGCAGACTTTTCGTTCATCACTCAGTCAACTGTTGAGACAACTGACACCATTGTCTGGGAAGACGGCAACGAATACCCGCTGGTCACCGTTGAATTGTCCAGCGCCAGTCACCCATTTTTCACGGGACAGATGAAGATCGTTGACACCGCAGGGCGAGTAGAACGCTTCGAGCGTCGCTACGGGCGTAGGCGAGGGTCAGAACAAAACTCCGACGCCGCTGCGGAATAAAC
>CEPK01076808.1_pt1 | contig 19363 bp, 17 predicted proteins | sample 356231 | NCBI WGS metagenome assembly CEPK01 (sample SAMEA2620259, study PRJEB7988) | marine metagenome | biome: marine biome (ENVO:00000447); feature: deep chlorophyll maximum layer (ENVO:xxxxxxxx); material: "saline water (ENVO:00002010), including plankton (ENVO:xxxxxxxx)" | depth 80 m
AGTCCATCTGTTGATCAGAAGCAGTTGGTTGGCACATCTGATTTCTCACAGGAAGGAGCAACATTCCCATTTGGTGCTCACATAGTAATCGCAGAAGTCGACATCGAGACTGGGGCTGTGAAAATTAAAAGAGTTATTGCAGTTGATGATGCCGGCACGATAGTTAATCCCTTGTTAGCAACCGGTCAAGTTCATGGAGGATTAGCGCAAGGAGTCGCTCAGGCTTTATTGGAAGAAATTTCTTACGACAGCGAAGGTAATCCTCAAACATCAAATCTTATGGATTACACGGCAATATCAGCTATGGAGTTGCCAAGTTTTGAACGAATAGTGATGGAAACTCCTACTCCGTTAAATCCGATAGGAGCGAAAGGTATTGGAGAGTCAGGAACGATCGGTTCAACAGCAGCAGTGCAGAACGCAGTGATTGATGCAATTTCATACCTTGGAATTGATCACCTTGATATGCCTTTAACCCCCCAGAGAATTTGGGCTGCTATTTCTAGTAGATCGGCTTGAGTGGGTTTAAAAGATTATGACAGAAAGAAATCCACATCTGGCCGAAAGGCTACAAGATTTTGGTACAACTATTTTCGCTGAAATGTCAGCTTTAGCAGTTAGCACAAATTCAATAAACTTGGGTCAAGGATTTCCTGATACTGATGGTCCAAAACAAGTAGCAGAAGCCGCAATCAAGGCGATCAGAGATGGGCACAATCAATATCCACCCGGATTAGGAATTGAAACTTTACGTGTTGCTGTTTCAGACCATCAAAAGCGTTTTTATGGAATAGAAACTGATCCTGATACAGAAATTCTGATAACAGCTGGAGCTTCTGAAGCTTTAGCAGCGTCTTTGATTGCTTTAGTTGAACCAGGTCAAGAAGTTATAACCTTTGAACCCTATTTTGATGTTTATGCTGCAGCTATTGCGATGGCGGGTGGCAGACGTCGAGTTGTTACTCTTCGAACACCAGATTATTCATTCGACTATGAGGAACTTAAAGCACAAGTAAACTCGAACACCAGATTAATTTTGCTCAATTCCCCACATAATCCAACTGGGAAGGTTTTTAATCGCCAAGAACTAGTCCAAATAGCGGAATTGGCTGTAGAGGAAGACCTCCTTGTGGTAACAGATGAGGTATACGAGCATTTAGTTTTTGATGGACAATCTCATATACCTATCTCTACGTTGCCGGACATGTCGGAAAGAACACTAACGATTTCGTCGGCAGCTAAGACTTTTGGTTTTACTGGATGGAAAATCGGTTGGGCGCATGGCCCTTCTGAGATTTTGTCAGCAGTGCGAACCGCTAAACAGTTTTTAACTTATGTGAATGGGGCACCTTTTCAGCATGCAATAGCGGAAGCCCTGCAACTCGAAGATGATTACTACAACGGGCTCTCACTTGATATGGAAAACAAACGTGACATTCTTTGCAGTGGTCTGAAGGAAGCTGGTTTTGAAGTTTTTAACCCTTCTGGAACATATTATGCAACTGTTGATATAAGACCGCTAGGAGAAGAAAGCGGAATTGAATTCTGCTGGGATTTACCAAATCGTTGCGGAGTGGTTGCAGTTCCAAATGAAGTGTTCTATGACAATAAGACTGTCGGGAGACCACTGGTTAGATTCGCTTACTGTAAAAAGCCAGAAGTTTTAAAAAATGCGGTTGAGAAACTTCTGTCTTTAAGGAAAGCAAAAAAATGAGAATAGCAGCGATACAACACGACATAGTTTGGGAGAACCCTTCGGCGAATTACCAAAATATTGCCCCGATGATTTCTAAAGCTTCAGACAGTGGAGCAAATTTAGTACTGCTTTCCGAGATGTATTCGACAGGTTTCTCTATGGCTTCAGAGAAAATTGCCGAAAAACAAGAAGGAGAAAGTGTATCTTTCCTCGCTGAACAGGCGAAACTCCATGATATTTGGATAGCTGCTTCTATCCCAATAAAAGATAATGAAAATGAACTTCCTGTAAATCGTCTTATAGTTAGAGGCCCTAAGAATGAGAGCCACGAGTATGACAAGCTTTTCCCATTCACTTTCGCCGGTGAACATGAGAACTACCGTGCTGGAAATCAGCCCGTAACAATAGAAATCTTAGGAATTCGAACCAGCTTATTTATTTGCTACGACCTCAGGTTCGCAGATGTTTTTTGGGAGTTAGCCCCAGATACAGATTTGTATCTGGTAGTCGCTAACTGGCCTTCAACAAGAAGCGAACACTGGAAGTCATTACTCCGCTCGAGAGCAATTGAGAACCAAGCTTATGTAGTTGGTGTTAACAGAGTAGGTGAAGGTGATGGTTTGTCATATCAAGGAGATTCAGCGATCATTGATCCTCTAGGAGAAGTTCTACAGGAAGCCAGTTCTGGCGGGGAAGAAATTTTGATAGCAGACATCGAGGTAGAGAAAGTTTCTGAAGTAAGAGATGCTTTTCCATTTATGAATGATCGACGCAAATAGACATGAAAAGTCCGCAGGCCTTAAATCGCGTCATGGAGTTAGTTGAACCCGAGTTGGTTAATTCGGTAAAAAAACTGTCTAACGAGTTACTACCTGTAATTGAATACCATTTTGGATGGAAAACAATAAAAGGAATCGAAGCCCCAGAAGATACAGGAAAGAGACTACGTCCTTCGCTTGCAGTTCTATCAGCTGAAGCAGTTGGAAGAGATATGGAAGTTGCCATCCCTGGGGCAGTTGCCGTAGAACTAATCCACAATTTTTCACTGATCCATGACGACATAATAGATGGAGACAAAGAACGTAGACACAGACCAAGCGCATGGACTGCTTTTAGCATCGAAGATGCTTTAATAGCAGGAGATGCCTTGCACACTCTTGCTTTTCAGGTCCTCTTAGAAGAAAACACCCCAGAACGCGTTCAAGCAGCTAGACGTTTAGTGGATGCAACAACAACAATGATTTCAGGACAGGCTGCTGATATGACATTCGACGACTTGCCAACAATTAGTTTCGAAGAGTGTTTAAAGATGGAAGCAGCAAAAACTGGAGCCTTGCTGGGTTATTCATCTTCCGTAGGTGCAATTCTAAGCGGGGCAGATGAAAACACCTGTAACGCTCTTGAGGTTTTTGGTTATGAACTAGGACTCGCTTACCAAGCCGTTGATGACGTATTAGGCATTTGGGGAGACCCGAAAATAACAGGTAAACCAGCTGGAAATGATCTCAGGGAAAAGAAAAAGTCCATGCCGGTTTCTATTGTTCTTTCAGCAAATAATTCAGACTCAGAAAAACTTCTTGAGATTTTCAGCACCACAGAGGATCTCGATGAAGAGGAAATAGTTAAGGCTTCCGCACTGATAGAAAATGCCGGAGGCCGTGAAGCTACTCTCGAGGAAGCAGATGAACATCTCAAAAGAGCAATTGAATTTCTTAATAATGCAGACATCAGAAAAGAAACATTTTGTGAATTGGAAGAAATTGCTCACTTTGTTGTGAATAGGGACTCATAACATCAGTTTTAAATCGGACGAGAAAGTTTTCGCCTCTCATTTTCCACATCTTCAAAAACCCAACAACTCGTTACGTGGTCGTTTACCATTCCCACGGCCTGCATGAACGCATAGATGGTTGTAGGGCCAACAAAACTCCAACCCTTTTTTTTCAATTCAGAACTTAACTTTTTTGAATCATCGGTTTGAGAAGGAACGGAGTTCACATTTTTGTATCTTTTTGGAGATGGTTCAAAAGACCAAAGAAAATTTGCAAGTGACCCATATTCGTCAATCATTTTTAAAGCACACTGAGCATTGTTTACAGTGGACAAAATTTTTGCCCTATTTCGAACTATTTGAACGTTATCCATCAGGGATTCGACCTTTTTTTGGTCAAATTCAGCAACTTTTGAAGGTTCAAAGGTTTCAAAAGCAGATCGGAAAGATTCTCTTTTTCGCAATATTGTCAGCCATGATAAACCTGCTTGAAACCCTTCGAGACAGATTCTTTCGAATAGGGCACTATCGCCGGTTACTGGGCGACCCCATTCATCGTCATGGTAGGCCTTATAGTCTTTGTGTTGACCCACCCAATTGCATCGAACGATATTTTCAGTTTCTGATTTTTTCGTGTGCAAAGACTTATACAGCTCCTATAGGAATCCCATCGACAATCTGATCCAAATATTCAGACATTCCCCATCCAGTCATGCCATCACACTCATAGAGCGTGAGGCCTTCTGTTATTCGCGTAAGGAGTTGTTCGCCATCTGGAGTGGTTCTTTGATTTCTGAGTGGTATTAGAGATTCAACTTCACCTTTAATTTCATAATCTCTATGGTCTGTTGATATCCGAGCTATTAGGGATTTCTGGTACCAATCATCATCCCAAATGGAATCAATTTCCACACTCCTGATCAAATGGTAAGTGTCGTCGTGAAGAACCATTCCTCCGCTCGAGGCTGTTATGCCATCCTTGCTGATCAATGAGATCATCATCGCGAAATCATCACTGAAAGCCATTGGTAACCAGCGGTACCAGGCAATTGCCTGCCAATACCGAGCACCCCATGATTTATCTCGTAGACCTAAACCACTTAATTCAAAACTTTCATCTCCAACTTCTATAGTCCCTTTTCCGGATACGTGTTGTTCATAGTGGGCTTTTGAAAAAGATTCCTCCATTTTTTGAGTAGGTTCTTTTCCTGTCGATTTTTCCACTGGACGTCCGCCAAACATTGGTGAAATTCCATTGAATGTGAGCTCGACTTTCGTATCGACCATAGGATTCTCAGTAAAAGCTTTTTTAGGTTCAGCCATGTCCTTTGGTTTGTCTAAGACGCACACTTTCCCTTTGTAAGAAAGTTTTAACTCTTTAAAAGGTTCAACTACTTCGAAACGCATACCGCCAGCATCAAAAACATCGTTTGTTTGAATTTCTGGTTTTTTATACATGAAACCAACACGCCCATCGGGCAGATAGATACAACATGTCATTTCTGCGTAATTTTCATTAACTCGATTACCCAATCTGAACCATCCACCCATTTTCTGAGAATGATCAATCAGATTGAAATACATAGATTCGTTATAGTTCGAAACGGCATCAGGTTCATGGTTGTATTCATCTTCAGGCTCGAGAAGCAACTCAATTTCTTTTTTGTCCTCCATGGCTTAATCTTTGCAGAGTTTCTACATCTTTTGCCTGATCGGACCATCAGATCTTTTAGTCGATAAAGTCGAATCATGGATACAGATTTAAATGGAAAAGTAGCGATAGTAACCGGTGGATCCCGAGGAATAGGGAAGGCAATTTCGGCTGAACTAGCTTCGGCAGGAGCAAAAGTAATGATCACCAGCCGTAAAGCTGAAGCATGTGAAGAAGCGGTAAACGAAATTGTTTCCGACACAGGAGGTGAATTAGCATTTGAAGCCGGAAATGCAGGAAGAGTTGAAGATATTGATCGAGTAGTTGAAGCCACACTTTCGACTTTTGGTAGTGTTGACATCCTTATTAACAACGCTGCTACAAATCCGTATGCTGGACCAACAATAGATGTAGATGTTCCGAGATGGGATAAAACAATTGAAGTTAACCTCACCGGACCCCTGCTATGGAGCCAAAAATGCTGGCATCTTTGGATGAAGGATAATGGCGGAAACATTGTCAACATTTCTTCGGTTGGAGGGCTTTCGACCAATCCGATACTTGGTCCATATGACATAACCAAAGCTGCTTTGATCCATCTAACCATGCAGTTAGCCGCGGAGCTCGCACCTGGAGTCAGAGTCAACGCGATTGCCCCTGGACTGATTAAGACAGATTTTGCAAAGGCCTTGTGGGAAGGCGGACAGGGAGATGTCGTAGCTCAAAGTTATCCGCTAAAACGTCTGGGCGAGACTCAGGACATAGCGTCGGCTGCTTTGTATCTTGCTAGCGAGTCATCTGGATGGATGACAGGTCAAACTTTAGTCCTCGATGGTGGTGGCCTTATCAGTTTTAATAATCTGAGTTGATCAAGTGGAATTAATTATGACGGGCACTGGTAGTCCGCTTCCAGACCCTAATCGCTCTGGTCCCTCGCAGTTGGTCAAAGTGGACGACCGTAATTTTCTGATTGACTGCGGAAGAGGTTGTCTGATGCGTTTGGCAGCTGCCGGAGCCCCACCTATAACGATTGAGAGGCTTCTTCTTACCCATTTACATAGCGACCATGTAACAGATGTAAATGATTTAATTACGACTAGGTGGGTTCAGGGGTTTCCGGCTCCACCTCTGCCGATAGTCGGTCCAGAAGGCACAGAGAATTTTATTGAAAACACCCTAAAAATGCTTGAGCCCGATATTGGATATCGAATTGAGCATCATTCAGATTTGGATTCACCGCCTCAACTTCAAGTAAGTGAGACTACTGCAGGAGTTGTATTAGAAGACGAACAGGTAAGAATTACCGCAGCTATGACTGAGCACAAGCCAGTCCACCCGACGGTCGGATACAGAATTGAAGCAGAAGGCAGTTCGATTGTTTTAGCAGGAGACACGATTCCATGTGCGGGCCTAGATGAGCTTTGCTCAGGTGCAGATGTCTATGTGCAGACCGTCATAAGAGACGATCTGATTAAACAGCTTCCAATAAAACGACTTTTGGACGTCCTCGATTACCATTCGACGGTTGAAGATGCAGCTCGTACAGCCAAGAAGGCAGGAGTTAAAATCCTTGTTCTAAACCACTGCGTGCCTGCCCCTTCAACGCAAGAAGATATTGACCAATGGATACAAATAGCTTCTGAATATTTTGACGGGGAAATTATTCTTCCATCTGACCTTGAAACAATAAATGTGTGATTAAGTCAAGTTTCTAATTGCTCAGCTAGATATTCACAAGATTCGATAAATTCCTCGATCATGTCTATGACTACCTGACCTGCTGGTCGTGCTTGGTTCATAGTTCCAACAATCTGACCTACGAAATAAGTGGCGAGTTTTTCTGATCCGGAGCCAGAATGATGAGCTGTTCTGTTAATCCGGGCTTGCGAACCATCAGTTAAAATAGGTTGCAAAGGCATACCGAGAGGGTCAGGTGTATCTTCTCTAGCCCATTCTTCGGTCCAAGCACTTTTTAACATTCTTGCGGGTTTACCTGTAAGGGAACGCGATCTGAGGGTGTCACCAGACCCTGCAGCTAACATTTTTTCTTTTACTACGGGGTGGGTTTCTGCTTCTTCAGTGGTTAACCATACTGAGCCACACCAGACTCCTGCTGCTCCTAAAGCCATTGCCGCTGCCATTTGTCTGCCTCTTCCGATGCCGCCTGCACCAACAACAGGTACAGAACCTGCGGCGTCAACAATTTCTGGGATTAGAACCATAGATCCTATTTCACCTGTGTGGCCTCCCGCTTCGTATCCTTGAGCGATTATCATGTCGACTCCTGCGTTCACGTGTCTTTCGGCATGTGTGCGTGCTCCAGCTAATGCAGCTACTTTCACACCTGCGTCATGACATTTGTCGATCATTTCCTTGGGAGGAGGCCCCAACGCATTGGCCATTAAAGATGGTCTGTGAGCTAAAGCTATTTCTATTTGGCGGGCAGCACGATTTGCAGAAAAAGGAGCATCAGTTGATCTTTCTGACCAACTATTAGACGAATTTGATTCTTCGGGTGTTTCTTCCGGTACGTCGTAGCGTTCAAGTAATTCTTCCAAAAATTTTCTATGCTCATCAGGGATCATGGCAGCAATATCTTCGATTTTTAGGCCACCTTCACCATCTCCGGCATAGCGAGCTGGAACTATCAGGTCGACTCCATATGGATGATCGCCAACTTCGTCTTCGATCCATTTCAAATCGATCTCAAGATCTTTGTCGCTGTGACCTACAGCTCCCAGCACTCCAAGACCACCAGCTTTTGATACAGCCGCAACCACATCTCTACAATGGCTGAAAGCGAGAATGGGAAATTCGATTCCGAACATTTCAGTTACGGGTGTTTTCATTTTTCTCCTTGTAAATACATGTACTCAAGTTTGCCTGAAAAATTCTGTCATTGACTATTTGCTTCAGCCCAATCATTAGAAACGGTCTTTATGGACCTAGATTATTGATTATCAAGGAGGAAATTTTGAGCAAATGGAACAAAGATACGACAACAAATGAAATTTTAGAAGGCGTCGACCTGTCTGAGAAAAAGATCTTAATTACGGGGGCTTCCGGGGGGCTAGGAGAAGAAACAGCGCGTGCTTTAGCAGCAGCAGGTGCATCAGTAATTATGGCTGCAAGAGACAGTAAGAAAAATGCTGACGCTAAAGAAAGAATCCTCTCTGTTCACCCTGAATCGAAACTTGAATTACACGAACTTAATTTGGCTTCTCTACAAGAAGTTAGATCTTCTGCTGAAGAGTTTCTTAGTAAAAATGAGAGTCTTGATATTTTGATAAATAACGCAGGAATCATGTGTACCCCGTTTGGACATACAACTGACGGATTTGAGCAGCAGTTTGGTGTTAATCACCTAGCACACCATCTTTTTACTGGATTGTTGATGCCGGCATTGGGAGAAGCCGAAAATTCACGAGTTGTTAGCCTTTCCTCAGGAGCGCATCTTATTTGTGGAGTAGATCTCGATGATCCAATGTTTGAACGTCGCGACTATGACGGATGGGATAGTTATGGACAGTCAAAATCTGCAAATGCTTTGTTCGCTAGAGAGTTAGATAGACGATTCGGGGAAAGAGGAGTTCATGCGTTTTCAGTTCATCCTGGAATGATTTTCACTGAATTAGGTAGGTACATGACTGAAGATGATATGACCCGTTTGGTCGAAAGAAGGAAAGCGCAAATCTCAGCAGACGAGGAGTCAAGTGGGAGTGACAACATGATGAGTCCCAAAACTGTTGAAGCTGGAGCGGCGACGACTGTTTGGGCTTGTGTCGAGAAGTCGCTTGATGATCAAGGGGGACACTATTTGGCTGATTGTCAGTTAGGGATACCGCTTGAATCCGAGGATGCTTCCCCAGGGTCGTGCAGCATGGCAGGTCACATTTTGGATGATGAGGCTGCTGGAAAACTTTGGGAATTAAGTGAAAAATTAACCGATGGTGCTTTCAGCTGATTTTCAAAGTGACTGCACTTGGGGTGGGCTATTAACATCCCTAACATGACGTCCGTCGTCGGAACCACAAGCGACAAAAATTGACATTAGTGGCAACAATAAAAATGCAAGATATTTTGTGTAAAGGTTGCCTCTCATAATTTATCAACTATCCTTTCCATCACTAAGATTCTAATTTGAGGTTAGTAGATATGAAAGATCTGGTGACAGGAGCCGCAGGATTTATTGGTTCAAGCTTGATTGATAGCCTTTTAGGTAAAGGCAGAAATGTAGTTGGTGTTGATGATTTTTCGCGAAATTATGACCCTAAGCAGAAGAGAGAAAATATAAAGGAAGCTCTACAAAACGTAAATTTCGAGATGAGAAGCGCAAATCTTTTAGAGCCAGGCTCATTAGAAATGCTGAATGAAGTTGACACCGTTTATCATCTGGCTGGGCAGCCAGGGGTTCAGACCTCATGGGGGTCAGGTTTTGAAACCCATTTAGAGAGAAATGTTTTAGCGACACAAATATTGCTTGAGAGATGTTTAGAAAACAATGTCAGAAGGGTCGTGATAGCTTCAAGCTCGTCAGTGTATGGACCGACAAATCGTGAATCAAAAGAAACTGACCTGCCTCATCCCGTTAGTCCATATGGTGTCTCAAAGTTGGCAGCTGAGCATCTAGCTTCTGTTTACGCGGAACGTGGATTAGATGTAATAAGTTTGCGTCTCTTTACGGTTTATGGTCCGAGACAGCGACCCGATATGTCTATTCATAGAATGTTTAATTCCGCTCTAAAAGGAGAACCATTTCCTTTATGGGGTGAGGGTAAACAAAGAAGGTCATTCACATTTGTGGATGACATAGTTGAGGTTTTTCAACTAGCAGGGAGTGTGCGAGAAGCAAGAAATCGTGTTTTAAATGCTGGTGGAGCGGAACCAGTAGAACTCTTAGATCTGATAAAAACTGTTGAAGAGCTAGTTGGTTGCCCCATAACGCTTCAACAGTTGCAGAAAAGACCTGGAGATCCTGATTTAACATGCGCTTCAAAAGATCTTGTTACCGAAGAATTAGGATGGAAGCCTAAAACACCCTTAGAAATTGGTTTACGGTCACAACTCCAATGGCACAATTCAATCTCAGAACACTTTCATACTTTGCAAGAAGTCGGTTAACCTATAGTTGTGACTTACCAAACTCCTGATTACCACCCTGCATTTGAAGAATACTGTGAGACTATTTTCGAATTAGAAGAAGACAACCTCAAAGTAATACAGGCTCGAATAGCTGAACGCCTTGATGTCTCGAGACCTGCAGTCTCAGAGATGATAAAGAGAATGGCAGATGAAGGGCTGCTAAAAGACGGTGACAGTGGCGTAGCTCTTACTACAAGAGGAATGGAATTAGCCACTCGAGTTGTTCGAAGGCATAGGCTGGCCGAATGTTTCCTTACTGATGTTCTGGGTTTGTCTTGGACAGAAGCGCATCATGAAGCTGGAAAATGGGAGCATGTAATTTCCAATTCTGTTGAAGATGCTATGCGTAAAGTTCTCGAAGACCCGACAACCTGTCCTCACGGAAATCCAATTCCTGGATCGGATTACAAAGAACCAAAAAATCTAGCTAATTTAAATGACCTCCCAGCTGGTGCAGGTTTCGTAGTTGAAAGAATTCCTGAAGAACTCGAATTTACAGATGGTCTTTTGGAATTTCTTGAACAGGCAGAAATAAAACCAGGAAATGCAGGTCGTATAACTGCTATTTCACCTGATGGAACTACCACAGTTGAAATCGGTGGTAATCACATCGGTGTCGGTTCGTTTGCGTCTGGGAGAATTCTTGTCTCTGTCAACTGAACGCCATCCAAATATGAAAAGCAAGATGGTTAAAGTCGACCAGATTGAAGCGACCAACATTGTATTTTCAGGCATGTAGTGGTAGTCCGGAAATATTTCTGACCAAACCCTGTACCAAGGCCAGCTAGTTTCCTCAAAATCTACAATTAAAGCTCTTCTACCAGTTTGAGCCTCTATGGCTACCCAAATCCAGCCGATCGAACCGATAGTTGTTGCAAAAAGCAAAGGAAGAATAAATTTCTTGAAATGGTCGACTGCTAAAGCAATTGCAATTACAACTAAAGGTAGAACAACAACGGTTTGCCTGCCCGGCCACCACCATCCGTGCATGGTGAAAGCCAACCATGTTGCAGTGGACCAGCCGATCAAAAAAGGGAAAATGATGTACTGCCAATTGTCAACCTTTTTTTTGCATAGAAATCCGATTGCAGCAGGAAAAACGAGGAACGAGGGAGTCCAAGCTGCGAGACCGAATCCTCTATCTACTAATAAGCCAATAAATCTTTTTGATCTACCCCATATGTCAGGGTCGCCTCCAATGACATTGAACTCATTTTCTATAAAATGATCGCCAGCTGAATAAACTGTCCACCCGTGATAGACAAATTTGTGAAAAAGAAGGTAGAAAACGGCCATAGAAATAAGAAACGCTGTTGTATAGACAGATAAAAAATGTCTGTCAGTTTTTTTACCCAGTAGCAAGAGCAAAAGAAAGATTGTCAAAGCAACAGGTAAGTATTTGATTGAAAGCCAGGGTAAGGCAGTGATTGATAATGCAAATAAGATTGAATTTCGTCTTGAAGGGTTACCTGTCGCAGATGCGACAGCTAAAACAACTGCTAGCGCTGCAGGAACTTCAGGGTAGATTTGACTTCCATAACTGCATAACGGAGGAGCTGAACCAAAAGCGCCAGCAACCCAAGCTGCAGTTTTAGGAGAAACATGGAATCTCCTTACGGCTAACCAAAGAGTACTTGCAGCTAATAAGCCAGCAAAAACTGCTAATAGGGCTCGCGCCCCAACCCATCCAGCTATTCGCATTGGTAAAGCAAGAAGTAGTGGAAGGAGTGGGTCATGCGGACTTAACCTTTGACCAGATGAATTCATGTCGATTGTTTGTGTGTTGAGCCCCACTTCATGAAAGCTTCTAAATTTTTCTTCTTTGATTTCGTCTGAGATGTCTAGATCAAAGTCCTCACCGATGCTTAAAGCTGTTAGGAGATACTGTGGTTCGTCAACACTTACTTGTGCGCCATAGGTGGAACGTGATGGGATAGCGACTGCAGAGACGCCAAAAACTAAAAGGCCTACAAAAAGCATTAGCTTACGAAGATAATTTTTGTCTACCAAAATTAAGCCAAATGGTCAGCTCGGCGGATAACCAAAATCCAAGTCAAGATAGCTGATAGTAAAACAAGGATAAGTGCCAACAGTCCCCCTTCAGCAACAAAGGCATCTTCGAAGGATTGGAATATCTTTGTTGTAAGAGTTGGAAATTCGAAAGGAGCAACGAGAAGGGTTATAGGCAGTTCTTTCATTGTTGACATTAGGACTAGACCTGAACCTGCAAGTAATCCAGGTGTTACCACAGGTAAATCTATAGAAAAGAAACGTTTAATTTTACTTGCCCCGAGTACTTGCGATGCATCTTCCATGCTCTCAGGAATAGAGGCCACGGCTGCTCTAGCCGGAGCAAGCGCTTGAGCGCTGAATCTTACGAGATACGCGAAAATTAAGATGACTATTGTTCCACGTAAGTGTTCAGCGGCCCATGATGTTCTAAGGGTCCAAAAGAACATTGATAAAGCAATGAGAAGACCAGGCATAGCAAAAGTCGAAGTCATAACTGCATTTGCTGTATTGCCAATTGGAGATCTGTATTTGGCAACGAGGTAAGAAACTGGTAACACAATTACGGCGGCAATTACTGCTGTGAGCATACTTATCCATGCAGTATTGATCGTCGGTTTAATGATGTCTTCAAATTCGATAAATAATGGTCGCCCACCCCTGAATTCTCTTAATAAACCATCTGCTGCCCAGTCGCCTAAAGCAATGGTAGGAGTGATAAGCGCTAAGAAGACTATGAGCCAACTCACTGACACGGCTAAAGACTTCCATTTTTTTAAAGGCGTAAGAATCACCTCCACCTGGGTGGCAAAGTCAGGTTTTCTGAATTTTCGACTGAAGAGAGTTTCCACGATGACTGCAAAAGCAGCAAGTGACAAAAGTATTAGAGCTAGAGCAAAAGAAACCGGCTGGTTATTCAACCTTGTTGTCCAGATGGCTCTGGTAAGTGTGTCATACCTCATGAGTTGAACGGCGCCAAAGTCGCTAATGGTATATAGAAAAACTAGTAACGACCCTGCAAACAGTGAAGATGCAATTTGAGGGAGAATGACTTTTCTAAATGTTGCCCAACCAGAATCACCAAGCAATCTGGCACTTTCCTCCAGTGAACTTGGAAGGTTTTTCAATCTTGCAGCGACGGGCAAGTATACGTATGGATAAGTAAAGAGCGTAAGAACAAGCCAAGCTCCGAATAACCCATGCAACTCTAGTGTTCTGTCTATTCCGATATTTTCCAATAAATTGTTGGCTATCCCACCTGGATTAAGCGTCCTTATAAATGCCGCAGCACCTACAAAGGTAGGAAAAACAAGTGGGAGAGGAAGAATTAATTTAAGCACCCTGCGAGACGGAAGGTCTGTTCGGATAGTCAACCAAGCTAGGCCTGTTCCCAGAATTGCTGCTGACAAAGTGACCAATACCGTCAGATTTATAGTTCTCATTAAAGGGGAGAGGGTTTGTTCAGAAAAAAGAAGACCCAGTGGATCGGAATCGCTAGTTATATTCCTCCAAATCAGATACAAACCAGGACACGCGAAAAGAAAAGCAGTGATTAAAGCTGTTACTTTTAGCGCCAGAGGTGCTCTCTGGCTATGTCGTGAAAAATTGCTAGTTAAGAATTCCACTTTCTCTAACTATTCGCTCGGTTTCTTCAAAGCCTCCGCCTAATGAATCAAAGTCTACCGAGCCAATCTCAAGAGCTTCCAGTGCCGGAAGAATAGAGTTAGGTTTTGAGCCTTTAGCTAATGGATATTCGAAGGTTCTATTTGAGAAATAGTCTTGAGCCTGCGGAGTTAAAAGGTAAGCGATTAGTTCATTAGAAGCATCTTTATCTTTAGCTGTTTCGAGAATTGTTGCAGCTGTAATGATTAAAAGTGATCCAATATCATCAGAAGGGAAATCATAGTTTACGGCTCTGTGCTCACTACCTAACGCTGCAGCTTCTTGATAGTTGTAATAATGATTCACCAGTCCCATGTCGATTTCACCTCTACCGGCTGCTTCAACGATTGACCTATTATTTGGATAGTACTTGGCATCATTTTCTACCATGTCGTTTAACCATTTAGTAGCTGTCTCATTGCCATGCTGATCACGAAACACGGTGAACCAGTCTTCAAAAGAGCCGTTAGTTCCAGGTATAGCTACTCGATTCTTGTAAACGGGGTCAGTTAGATCAAAAACAGAATTAGGCAATTCATCAGGTTTAACTTGATCGACGTTATACACAAGAACACGCTTTCTGCCTGAGAAACCTATCCAGGAACCACTTGCAGCATGGTTTTGTTCTTCGACCAATGAAAGAACACTTCCATCGATAGTGCCTAGAAGTTCATTACCCTCGAGAAAACCAACAGGACCTGGGGATCGTGAAAGGAAAACATCAGCTTCAGTAGATTTGCCCTCTTCGTTAATTAGAATCGCCAAATCGGTTGAATTACCCCAACGAACCCTCACGTCAATTCCTGTTTCGCAAGCAAATGCCTCAAGAATAGGAGAAATGAGATACTCACTTCGGCCCGAATAGATTGTTACTTCCTTACCTGCATCACTAGCACAATCGCCTTGGACTATTTCCGCTGCTCTTTCAGAAAGTTCTTCACGTTTGTTGGAACTGCTAGAGCAACTAGCACTTAAGAAGGCAAGACAAATTAAAGATGAGAGTATTATTTTAGGTTTAGTTTTCATTAGGCTGAGTGTATCGAATGGTTTTCAAAATTTGTAAGGTATACCTAACAAATTTTAGATTTAATTATTATGGAAAAAGTAAACAGTTTTATTTCCTTCTTCAGTTTAAAAAGACTTTCAAGACCCATTGGGGTGTTGCTAGCACTCCTTATTTGTTTTGTGGCTCTTATCTGGGTTTTGAAAGAAGTTGATCGAGAATCTCTCAGTAGATCTTGGTCCACCGCTATAAATGATCCATTTATGGTTTTTCTTGTAGCAGTCGCTTTTGCTTCTGCTTTTTTGCTAAGAGCTTTCGCTTGGAAAAAGATTGTTCCAAATCTGTCTTTCGGACAGTCTCTAGCAGCTATTAATCTTTCTCTGGGTGCAAATCATGTATTACCTCTAAGATTAGGTGAACCTTTGCGGGTTGTAAGTGTGGTCAGGCGTGCACGGATACCTATAGAAACCGCTACAGCTTCAACTGTCACTTTAAGGTCTGCAGATATTGTCACTGTCGTTTGTTTAGGATGTTTAGCAGCTCCTGGGGCTTTTGTTGAAGTAGTTGGATATTGGGGATTTGCTGCACTCGGTCTCGCCTTGAGTTTGTGTATTTTCGGCTTTCTATGGATGAAAAAACTTCAAAGTTTCAATCCACTTACAATGGGACTACCAGGACCTTCGGTTTTCCTTTTAACCGCCTCTGCATGGCTCGCAGAGGCAGCTGTGATATGGCAGTGCGCTAGGTGGTCGGGGATAGAGCTGTCTCCATCCGAAGCACTTTTTGTAACCGCTGTAGCTGTGGCCTCACAAATCGTAGCTGTGGCTCCAAGTGGCTTTGGGACATATGAAGCAGCCTCGGTGGCAGCATATGCAATTCTTGGACATGATCCAGGAGTAGCACTAGCAGCCGCTTTAATTACACACGCTTTAAAAACAGCTTATTCTTTACTAGCTGGAGGGATCTTTACGTTTTTTCCAAGACCGGGAGCATTGGGAAATTTTCGACTTGCGAAACAACGAAGTACAAATCCTATTTCAGTATCTGAACTTCCTGAACAAGCTCCGATTCTTTTTTTCATGCCAGCTCTCAATGAAGAAGAGACAGTTGAGTCCTGTATAAAGCGGTGTCCTGAAAGTGTTTTAGGGAGAGAGGTTAAAGTACTAGTAATAGACGATGGCTCTACCGATTCAACTGCCCAAAAAGCAAAAGAAGCAGGAGCTAAGGTGATTTCATTGCCTACTTGTGGGGGACTTGGTGCTGCAGTACGTATTGGGCTTGAATACGGGGTAGAGATCGGAGCTGCAGCAATAGCATTTTGCGACGCTGATGAAGAATACCCTCCTGATGAGCTGGAAAATTTGGTAGCACCAATACTTTCCCACAGTGCCGATTATGTGGTCGGAAGTAGGTTCTTAGGCACTATTAAACATATGAGACCTCACAGGCGTTTCGGTAATAAAGTTTTGACTATTTTGTTATCTGTTATTGCCAGGCGTCGAATTACTGATGGACAATCCGGATACCGTGCTTTCTCTTATGAAGCAGCAGCCAACGCGGAGATCATTCATGACTTCAATTATGCACAGGTTCTAACTCTTGATCTTTTGGCCAAAGGTTATCGATATATAGAAGTTCCAATCAGCTATAGATTTAGAACCAAAGGTGACAGCTTCGTAAAGTTAGGTGGGTATCTAAAGAAAGTTGTACCCGCTGTTTATAGAGAATTGAATACAGTTTGAGGATTTAGTCTTCCACAACGTGTGTTTGAAATTGCTCAAGAGATGATTGCCAAAAGTCTTGATCAAAAGAACCGTCTGGTTGCAGTGCATTGGCCGCAGCGTATCCCATAGACAACGCGTGATGAAGATTGTCAGGTGCAAAAAGTCCCTGTCTACCAAAGATCGTAAGTCTGCTTTGTTTCGTAGACCAATCAACAAGATCTTCGAACTTTTCTTTATACCCAAGGTCATAAATAGGGTAAACCTTTGGTAAACGTCGAGTTTCTGTGCCCAAAAGATTAATCTTTGGTAGTCCTTGTCTTGCCAGCGATTCAATCATTAAATCACCGAGTTCTTCGTTGCTTGCAAGCCATATTTCGTCACCTTCCCAGCAAGGCACTTCACAGCAGATAATCGTAAAATCATCCGGATCGGATGTGTCACGGTAGTTTTTAGGCTCTGAGATTCTACTAATTGGTGTGTCTGTTTCAGGAAAATAGTGGGCGTCGAATTCGGTCAATCTTTTATGATCGCAGATCAAATAAACGAGAACCATCGCCCTGTAATTTAGTTGATTTAATGATTCGATAATTTCTGGTGGAGGAGAAGGTGAGAGCATCTTGGCCAATGAGCCAAATGGAGCGGTCGACCAAATTCTTTTAGATTCAAATATTTCATCTTTCGTTTCGGTTATTGCATGATTAGGACTTGATAGGTCGATTGAATCTATTTCTGTATCGAAGAAAAATTTTGCACCTTTGTTTTGAGCTTCCTCTGCTAATCGTTCACAAATTTGTCCGTAACCATTGCGAGGATAGAAAAATTTCTGCCCGTTACGCATCGTAGAGAGAACTAGTTTTTTGAGAATTTCTAGATGGGAACTTGCGGAAACTCTTTTTTTTGCGAGATCGGAGTGCAGTTCCTCTGCAGGTTTACCCCACAATTTTTTTGCGTATGGTCCATAAATTAAGTCGAAGACTTTTGGACCAAGTCCAGCTTTTATGTGTTCTGCAAAAGTTTCTTCTTTTGGTTGTTTAAAGGGAGAAGTAAGAGAATCTTTAAATAACGAGAGAACAGTTTTTGGAGGCAGGGATTTAATTAAATTTGTGAAACTGAGTGGGAAAGTGACCCATTTTTCTTCGACTCGTATCCGACCGTTTCTATTTCGTATTTGAAGGTCTTCCCCTAAAACATCTTTTAATATTTTTAGCAAAGGTTTTGAAGTGGCAGGGTGTAGACGATGTGAACCATAATCAACTCTCATCCCATTTATGTCGAAACTGGCTGCCATCCCTCCCGGCCGATCAAGACGTTCGATCACAGCAACGTCATGTCCTTTACTTGCTGCTTCATAGGCGGACATTAAACCAGCGGGACCTGAACCGATAATTAGTATTTCGGTTTTCACATCAAGTGTTTTTTCTAAATGCAGACACTTCTATATCTTTGTGTTCCAAACCGACACGGTCTCCCTTAATGTGGGATGTCGCAGGAGCTGTGCGAACTTTCAATTTAGTGCCGTCATTTAGTTTTACGGTCAAGAGTGAATCGTGGCCGTAGTATTCGACGGTTTCTATTTCAGCATCATCGCCGCTAGTGATTACTAGATTCTCAGGTCTAATAACCAATTCAACATCACCATCATGATCCTGATCGAGTTTTAAGAAACCTATTGGAGTTTCAGCTTTATCGCCTGATGCTTTACATCTAACTAAGTTCACAGCTCCAACGAAGGAAGCAATCCAATTGTTAGATGGCTTGTCATATATAACATTTGGCGAGTCGACTTGAAGAATTTTTCCATCATTCATAACAGCTACTCTGTCTCCAAGCAGGAATGCCTCATCTTGATCGTGTGTCACAAAAATTGTAGTGATTCCTAATTCTCCGATCAGTCGGTGAACTTCTGCGCGTACTTCTACTCTTAGAGCGCTATCCAGGTTTGAGAAAGGTTCATCCAGCAGAAGGACAGATGGTCGTGGAGCGAGTGCTCTTGCTAGGGCGACTCTTTGCTTCTGACCACCTGAAAGTGTTTCTGGTCGTCGTTTTTCAAAATTAGGAAGGCCAACGATTTCTAGTAATTCTGCAACTCTTTGTTTTTTGGGGACATCTTTTTTCAGACCGTAAGAGACATTTTGTTCAACTGTCATGTGGGGGAAAAGAGCTGCATCTTGAAAAACCATCCCTACTTTTCTTTTCTCCGGCGCTACGTGTATGTCATCGTCAAGAACTATTTGATCACAGATTGTTATTCTTCCCTCCTCGGGATTTTCAAGTCCGGCGATGCTTCGCAACAGAGTTGTCTTACCGCAGCCACTCGGGCCTAAGAGGGAGAGGATTTCAGAAGTTGCGATTTTCAAGTCAATTTTTGCCAAGACAGATTGTTCATCAAAGGTTTTAGAAACCCCTTCGACTTTAACTTCACCGAACTCTGAATTGTTATCCATAAGTAGTAAGGCTAATACAAGAAATTTAAAAGCGGAAGGGGTTGCTATTGGTTTTAAATCATGTAGCTTAAGAAATATTGTTAGGTATCCTTAACAATATTAATAATGTTTAATTTAAGAGGGAAAATGATTAATAAGTTTTTATCTTCAAAAGTTCTGATTTCTTGCTTGGCGTTGAGTCTTTTAGCAGGAGCTTGTGGAAGTGATGATGGAGGTACCGTTCGAGAGATAGGATCTTCGTCTGGTTCAGCTTCTGGTTC
>CEPK01043003.1_pt1 | contig 19352 bp, 18 predicted proteins | sample 356231 | NCBI WGS metagenome assembly CEPK01 (sample SAMEA2620259, study PRJEB7988) | marine metagenome | biome: marine biome (ENVO:00000447); feature: deep chlorophyll maximum layer (ENVO:xxxxxxxx); material: "saline water (ENVO:00002010), including plankton (ENVO:xxxxxxxx)" | depth 80 m
GACCCAGACGAGGTTGATAGAGTCCTTGAGGGACGCTTTGGTGATGATGAGGAAGAGTTTGATGGAGACCTAGGAGAGAGTGCATGGTGGTCTGACGAAGAGGAGGAGGAGCCAGTTGTCTCAGGTGCGTGAGCATCTTGAGTCCGCAGATACGGACTTCCTGTTCTTTTCTCAGACAATTTGTCCCTACTGTACTAGGGCTGAAAGAACCTTAGAAGCGCATGGTCTAACTTACACAGAAATCAATCTCGACCTCTATGATGGACTTAGGGAACAAGTGGTAGTAGAGACAAGACACAGAACTGTTCCTGTGTTATTCGACCTTAGAGGAGATGAGCCAATCTTCGTTGGCGGGTCTGATCACTTGCTAGAGTATCTCTAGAGTGTCCAAGAACTGGTAATCCCGCCAGCTATCCTAATTCTGAGATAGGTATCTCCTGTGAATGTGGCTGTCAATGTGTATTCTTCGGAAGGGTAAGGTATGGTACCAAGGGTTCCGTATTCGCTGGCCCCTGGGCCCCAGACTCTCTCTAAAGCCGAGACAGAGAAATGGTCCCGGAGGGTCAATGTGATGCTTGATGAACCGGTCCCACACTCAGCATCAAGGAAGTAAATCATCTCATCCCACTCGCCATCATTGGGGTGTCCGCTGACAAAGAAAGTGTCACGAATCTCAATATCAGGGCCAGTGTCCTCCCATGTATCCGAGTATAAATCGCCTCCGCGTACGAAGTACACATCACCGGTATGCCCCTCGCCGTTGTCTGCTAGCATCATCCGCATCTGCTCTATCTCAGCAGAGTCCTTCCAGATGAAGGAAGAAAAGAAGCCAGCACTTCTGTCGTAGACATAGTCTATCCTCCCTCCGTCGTCAGAATCTGCTCTTATTGTCACATAGTCGCTCGATAGGTCAATCACTGATGCCTGCCACTCAATAGAGAATAATGTGAACTCCCAAGAATTATCCTTCTCCAAGGGGAATTCCATGACAGGCTGTGCAACACCATTCTCGAACGCTGCCAAATCTTCGTGAGTAATTCTGCCTAGGAATGGATTGTGATTGAGGACTGCATGCCTACGCGCCTCGGTTAGACTCGATATCGCCAGCATATTGGCAGTTCCACTCTCTTCGCTCACCGAAGCCACTACTAATCGGGCAGTATCATCAGTGTATTCGGGTGTAGAGAAGGTGTATAGCCACCAATCTCCGACTTCCCAGACAGGAACATCAGCCGAGTCATTGCCCGATATTGCGTCTGTGACAGCGGTACATCCAGATAGCGAGGCGGTGAATAGCAACACGGCCAGTGACGCGCCCACAGTCCCACGCATGCTTGCGCGTGACACCCGTCAGTCATGAGACTGACGCAGTCGGGAGATTCAGAATAGACCGCTCGAAGCGCCTACTACTGCTACTATCGACATCAGCTTGATCAGGATGTTCAGCGAAGGTCCGCTGGTGTCCTTGAACGGGTCGCCGATGGTATCTCCGATGACCGCCGCATCGTGAGACGCATCACCCTTGACTGCACCCTCGATGTGACCTTGCTCGATTGCCTTCTTCGCGTTATCCCAAGCACCACCGGCGTTGGCCATGAATAGGGCCATCAGAACTCCGGCTACAAGGGAACCTGCTAGCAGACCGCCAAGGGCCTCTGGTCCGATTGCCATTCCGACGATGATAGGCGCGGAAACCGCAACCACTCCGGGCATTATCATCTCACGCAGAGCAGCCTCTGTTGAAATCTCAACACACCTCTGGCTGTCGGGCTTGACGCCCTCTCTGCCTTCTAGGAGGCCCTCAATCTCTGCGAATTGTCTTCGAATCTCGACTACCATGTCGTTTGCTGCCTTACCGACTGAAGTCATGGTCATAGCTGCTACAACGAATGGTAGAGCACCACCAATTAGTAGACCGATCACGACATTTGGATTGGTCAATGCCAAATCCTCAGCATTGAGTTCTGCTGCAGTTCCGAAAGCTGCGAAAAGAGCTAGAGCAGTTAGAGCAGCACTACCGATTGCAAATCCTTTACCGATGGCAGCAGTGGTGTTTCCGATTGAGTCTAGGCTATCGGTAATCTCTCTAACATCTGAACCCAATTCTCCCATCTCGGCTATTCCTCCGGCGTTATCTGCTACAGGGCCGTATGCATCGACAGTCATTGTCACTCCAACAGTTGCTAACATTCCCATAGCGGCCATGGCGATTCCATACAATCCATGAGCATCTGTAGCGCCGTCTGGAGAAACCATGACATCGTTAGCCACGAATATTCCTGCAGCAATTAGCAGTATTGGCAGGAATGTCGACATCATCCCAACCGAAAGACCAGCGATAGCATTAGTGGCAGGACCAGTCTTGGACATGTTTCCGATATGCGGAATCGCCTTGACCTTGAATCCGAAAACATCCTCAATCCCTGTGTAGTACTCTGTGACTAGTCCAATCAGTATACCGACTAGTGAACCAGCGATTACAGCTAGCATTGGCTCGGTGCCAGTTTCTAGGCCGAAGTAGTCGATTCCGAACCAGCCAGCGGCCCAAAATAGGCCAGCAGCGATGAAAGTAGTATTCCTTAGGGCAGCAGCGGGGTCGCCACCCTTGAGTAACTTCATGCTGAATACACCGATGATTGAAGCCGCGTATCCGACTAGACCCAACATGATTGGAAGTGTGATGTAGTCAGCCCCCATATCTGCGGACTGGGCGATTACCATAGCTGCAATAATTGAGCCTACGAACGACTCGAAGATGTCAGCACCCATACCTGCAACATCACCGACATTATCTCCGACATTGTCTGCAATTACGCCAGGGTTGCGAGGATCATCTTCTGGGATCCCAGCCTCGACCTTACCCACCAAGTCTGCGCCTACATCGGCTGCCTTGGTGTAGATTCCACCACCGACTCTAGCGAACAGAGCGATGGAAGAGGCACCCATACCGAATCCAGCAACATTCTGGACCTCGGGTCCAGTACCTAGCCAGTAAGCCATCAGAGAGATTCCTAGAAGACCCAATCCTCCTACGGACAGACCCATTACTGCGCCTCCGTTGTATGAGACCTCTAGCGCCTCTGGCTGACCCCCCGATGAAGCCGCCATAGCAGTCCTTCCGTTTGCACTGGTAGCAGCACGCATTCCAGAATATCCGGCTGCAACGCTGCATAGAGCACCCGCAAGGAAGGCTGCTGGAGTTTCGTACTCGAAGTCGTTGATGTAGTACAGCAACGCCGCAACTACCACAACGAATACCGATAGATACCTGTATTCGGCCCCTAGGAAGGCCATAGCTCCCTTCTGAATCTGACTCGTAATGTCTGCTACTGTTTCGTTCTCTATCTCGATTTTCTGAATTTGAGAATAGAGGTACATTGCTACGGCAAGGCCGAATGCACCTACTCCCATGCTAATCATTGCTATATCCATCTAATCACCTATTGCGTCACGCGCACCTAAGGTCCGTATTTAATTCAAATCGTGGTTCTGGACTGTGTCCAGCCCCCTCATAAGCCTAGAACAACAGAGGCGAAGGAGGATAGTATTCCAGCACCATCGTGTTCTCCCTTGAGGGAAGAGAACTCTTCCTCTGTGATGTGTCCCCACTCATAAGCTCGCTCTATTCTCGCCCGAGCTGCCTCAGGATGGAATTGCACACCCCAAGCTGGCAATGCACTACCGTCTTCTGCATGAACTCTAACCGCAGTCACGCCGTTGTGACTTGTCTTACTCAACAACTCACAGTTCTCTGGAACAGTCATCACATGGTCCTGATGAGTAAACAATCCGGCAACACAAGCCCCATCTGAGACATGAGAAGTCAGTAACTCGTCACCAACTCCTTCTTCAGTGAACTCAAGATCCCAGATTCCGCTAGACAGGGAATCGGCCCGCTCAATCGTAGACCCAAGGGCGTGACAGAGTAATTGGTGACCGAAACAAATCCCCAGAGTAGGCCTTCCTGATAGGGCAGAGGCACGAACCAGAGAAGCAGTAGGCCCCATCCAATCCTCCCACATGCTGACATTCCTTCGAGAGCCGCTACACACAACTGCATCTATGTCCAAGGAATTCAACCAGTCTGACATCATGGAATCATTTTCTTCCATTGGCATGACGATTCTGCTGAACGAGACCTTACGATTCTCGAGCTCTACGCTAGTAGATTGCCAGAATGGAAACTCATCATCCCAATGAGGCACATCCTCTTCTCTAAGTGCTACTTCGCCCGAATCTGCCCTAGCTCCCGCCTCAAAGGACTGCATCTGTGGGGTGACCAATAATAATTCGACATCACCTCGTGCTGCAAAAGGCCTGATGACCTCTTGATTGCCACCGTGTCCGAAGGTAGCACGCTCCACCAATAGGTCGACCATCAGCACTCGCGTGTTCGCGCTCATGCAGTTGCGAGGGGCAATTGGTTGAAAGGCCACCCCCTACACTGACCTATTGGGGAGAACATGGTAGATGTACAGACTATTCTCGATTCGGTAGGCCCCGTACAGGCAGTTCTCGATGCTCACGATGGCATCGTTAACGTCATGGATACAACTGATGGTGTAATCATGATCTCTCTAGAAGGCGGCTGTACTGGATGCAGTGCCACTCCAATGACTGCGATGCAGATTTACTACTCTTTGATGAAACTGGAAGAAGTCAAGGATGTCATATTCGCCAACGGAGAACTGCCAGCCTACATGCGCAGTTTCATTGATGACAAACTGGCAGCAGAATAGTTACTCCTCATCGACCCTCATTCTAGCAATCTTGTGTGGATTAGTCTCACCTTGCACATCCTTTCCTTTGATATTCATTACCGCTGAAATGGCAACAATCACGGCTATCACTGCCATAGGTCTAGCCATATTCCTCGACCCCCACAGCTCTCCTCCCATGTAGTGGAGTATGAATAGGAGCAATGCTGAGAATAGGCAGATTAGAGCTATGATTCTCTGAGCCAACAACTCTCCCGCTTCTGAACGAGAAAATGTACCAATAGACATCCACAGAATTACTGCTATACCACAAAGGCTGACTGAACCCGTCTCAAGCAGCCCGACTATCTCCACGACTACGCGTATGGTGGTCACTTGATTAGGTTAGGGAAGCAACCTCCAGAGGGACACAGTCAAGTCGCATGACCGTTGCTTGATAGCATGGTCAAGACATCTGGGTGGAGTCTACCCGAGCCAAGGGCACAAGGTCCACCATTCCTGACCAAGTCACAGATTGCTGCTGCTCTAGAACAAGTTGCCGTTCTACTCGAACTTGACGGAGCCAACAGATTCAGAGTAATCGCGTATCAGAATGCTAGTCGTGCCCTCGCATCTCTGGAAGAGGATTTGCTAACTGTTGTCAAAGAAGGACGAATCACAGATGTGAAAGGCATCGGTAAGGGACTAGGGGGACTCATCGACGAAGCCGTAATGGAGGGTACATGGGGCGACTTACCATCGCTTTACGAGAAGATTCCACCCGGATTGATGCAGATAGTTGAGATTCCTGGACTCGGCCCCAAGCGTGCCCGTACGATGTACGAGGAACTAGGTGTGGATTCGGTTGAATCTCTGAAAGTTGCTTGCGAAATGGGCCATGTTGCCCCATTAACAGGTTTCGGTGAGAAGAGTCAACAGAAGTATCTCGAAGGAATCGAACTACTGAGGCGCTACCAAGGAAGAAGTAGGATGGATGTGGGACTTCTCTATGGACGATCTTTGGAAGACAAGATATCTTCAATGCCAGGGGTAAAATTAGCGCAATTGGCGGGAAGCGCTCGTAGAAGAAGGGAGACAATCGGAGACCTTGATATCGTAGTAGGAGCCGACCCAAAAGACCACGATTCTGTCATCCAATCGATCCTAGGATTATCTGGAATAGCCGAAGTTAAAGGCCACGGTGAATCGAAAGTCAGCCTAATTCTGGAATCCAATGTACTCGGCGATTCATTAGGAGAGAGCAGTATGGATGCTAATCTGGCCGAATCATTCCTTGAGCGTAGTAGTGATGCAACCATCGATGCCCAAGTTAGGATAGTCACTCCCGAGACATTCCCTTTCACACTGGCTTACTTCACAGGGTCAAAAGAGCACAATATTAGGATGAGGCAGGCGGCCATTGATCGTGGACTTCGCCTGAATGAATTCGGCTTATTTAGAGAGGAAGATGCTGGCGAAACAATCGGTATGGAGGCAGCCAAGCACACATTGCTATGCTCCACCGAGGAAGATATCTACGCTCACCTTGGAATGAATTGGATTCCCCCTGAATTGCGCGAGGATACTGGAGAGATTGAAGCGGCCTCTGAAGAAGGCCCCGGACTTCCTAGATTGATCGAACCCTCGGATATACGCGGTGCCCTACATAATCACACAATCGCATCCGATGGCACAGCCACTCTAGAAGAGATGGCTTCCGCTGCAATGAATCTCGGCTGGGAGTATCTAGGAATAGCCGACCATTCTGAAGTTTTGAATATTGGAGGGAGACAGATTGGAGTTCCTGCCGCCAATCTTGCATCCCAGGGCGACTCAATCAGAGCCCTGAATGAGAAATGGAAAGACTCTGGTCAGGATTTCAGACTTCTTCATGGCAGCGAGTGCGACATATTGGTCGACGGTAGTTTGGACTATGATGACGATACTAGAAACACACTTTCGCACATTATTGGAAGTGTGCACGCACTTGGGAGTTGGAGGAATAGGGACGAACTCACCAATACTGAGGCGCTGATTCGAGCCATTGAAGATCCAACATTTACGGTACTTGGCCACCCTACAGGGAGAATTTTGCAGGGAAGAGAAGGATTCCCCGTAGATATGCACGCAGTTTTGCGAAGAATGGGCGAATTGAATTCTGAAGGACAGTTGAAGGCCGTTGAGATTAACGCCTCACCTTACAGACTCGATCTCGACTGGCGCCTATGCAAGTATGCCAGAGATCAAGGAGTTCCAATTTGTATTAACCCAGATGCCCATGATACCAATGGCCTGCGTGATTATTGGTATGGGGTGCAGATTGCCAGAAAGGGTTGGCTGTCCGCTGCAGATGTCCTGAATACGCGCAGTGGGGCCGAGATCGAAACTCTGCTCGGCATCTGACGAACCTTAACAGCAAAACTCTCCTAGGCATGGTCATGCGACTGCTTCGGGCATCTGTCTTCGCTCTAATCGCCCTCTTTCCCGGCATTGTTGTCGCACTAGGCGCCTACTTGCTTCTAGGCGGTGCCACCGAATCGAATGATTGGGAAACATGGATGTACGGTCCATGCTATGGCATTCCAGCAGCCTTTGTTATCGCTGCTTTCGCTTTGGGCCTTAAGGAGGACGGAGAGGTCTAGTATGCGACGCGCAAACAAGGCCGAAAAAATAGGAATAATCCTAGACGAATTATATCCAGAGCAACCCATACCTCTCGACCACACCGACCCCTACACGCTACTAGTTGCTGTGATGCTGTCTGCGCAGACCACTGACAAGAAGGTCAACGAGGTTACTCCTGACCTATTTGCTAGAGCAAATACTCCAGAAAAGATGTCCAAACTAGATGTCGAAGAAATTCGAGAACTAATTCGCCAGATAGGACTAGCTCCAACTAAGGCAAAGAATCTGAAGCGCATGGCTGAGCAGATTGTTGAAGATGGAGGCTCAGTCAGACCAGATTGGGAATTCCTAGAATCTCTGGCTGGAGTGGGCCATAAGACCGCTAGTGTAGTGATGTCTCAGGCCTTCGGAATACCCGCTTTCCCAGTAGATACACATATCCACAGACTAGCTGCACGTTGGGGGCTGTCGAATGGTAGCAGCGTCACCAAGACCGAGTATGATCTGAAATCAGTATTTCCAGAAGACTCTTGGAACCGCAGGCATCTGCAAATCATATTTTTCGGTAGAGAACATTGTCCTGCACTGCGCCATGACCTCGAACAATGCCTTATCTGCTCATGGGCAGCAACCAAGAAGCGTAAGAGAGAGGAGTCGAGAAAATGAGCGTACCAAAAATGGACAATGAGATATTCAAAGGACGAGTAATTTCGTCAGGTTTTCAAACCGGAGATATGTTAGTTATCGGAGATTGGAATGACTCTCCGCATGGGTCATTCACAAACCTCATGTGGGCCAAGCCAGATGGCACCAGAGTTCTGATCGCTCCGTCCAAAGAACTCGGAGATTTCGTTTCCTCATTGTATTCTTTCGAAGAAGTAATCGTATCTGCAATGGAGATAGAGAGGACCAAGAATTCAATCGAGGTCAATTGTGACCTTGGACGGGTCTTCATGCAGTGGGGAATGAACCTGCCCTTGCTATTTTCTAGACCACGCTGGTTCATAGCTAATATCGAGGCACCATTCGCCAGACTATTCTTTGGAACAAAGACACATGGAACCACTCGTAACGGACGCAAGGAGTGGTACCATGTCAGAGGGATTTCACGAATGAAGTCCGTTGAGATGGAACTAGAAGGAAGAAGCTCCAATCAGATGACAGGCATGTCTCCCTCTGCATGTTTCGGCTTCAGTAATCCCCCGAAAATGCCTCTCAGTGTGAGAGTTGATTCACACATCGCCGCAGCCGAGTCTTGATGTGTATCTACCGAGTCGAGCAATCATGGCAGAACTACAAGCAGGAGATGAAGCGCCTGATTTCACAGCAATCGTAACTGATGGAACGGAGATTAAACTCTCAGAGATATTATCTTCCGGCGAAGGAGTAATCCTGTACTTCTATCCTAGAGACAGTACTCCTGGCTGCACAGTGCAAGCTTGCGATTTTAGAGACAGTTTTGCGAGATTTTCTGGTTCAGGATGGAGAGTAATCGGCGTTTCCACCGATCCGGCTTCAAGTCATCAGAAATTCACAGACAAACATGAACTTCCATTTGATTTGATTGTCGATGAGGATGCCTCTCTACATGAGGCGTATGATACTTGGAGAGAGAAGAACATGTATGGAAAGAAGTACATGGGCACACTAAGGTCAACCTTCGTAATCAGCCCGGATGGCAGCCTGAAGTGGGTCAAGTACAAGGTCAGCCCCAAGGGTCATGTGGAACAACTACTATCCGACTTGGAGGTCAATTGATGGGAATCGACGAGCGCAGAGAATTAATCGAAACCTTCCTGCGCCGTTGTGTAACCTATGCCGATGCATCAATTGAACGAAAGATGAAGAGAGGAGATGATGAGGAAATTATAGCAAAGTGGCAGGCTTATCGAGACTTCACAGAACATGCCGCGGAAGAGGTCGCATCAGGGGATTTAGACACCTGGTTAGAAGACAATCATACCTCGGAGTCCGGAAGCTGACTCCACATTGCAATACCCAAGTTGTGCCTATCGGTATCGACCCTCATTCTGGCCCCAGGGACCATCAACAATGTATCGCTGTCATTTAGAGAGAAAACAGGATAGCCGATTCTTTCACACATTGCTCTTACATTTCTCCTGCATACATCCTGCTGGCTAGGCATGTGAGTGAGTGATGCCAAATCAACTAGAATCATATTGCCCCCAGCAAGGGACCTATCTGCGCCATCTAGTGGCAGGCGATGTAGGCTATCGGGCTTGAGATAAACAACTCTCCTATCGGGCCTTGGTACGATTCTACTTGTCCTCTCTGACCATACATCTTGTCCTAGATCATGAAATCGGTCATCCGCCTGAGGGCCGGGGTCAACAGACTTCCCTCTGGCCTTGGGCTGAGACCTTTGAACCCCAGCTGGATCTGGCAATCCAAGTAACCTGAACAGATTGACCACGGACAGGCGCGGCACTAATCATCAAAGAGTGCTTCTATGTCCTCATTGTCTAGAGCCTCATCTACAGACACTGCAACACTTTCCGAAGACTCACTTTCAGACTCTTCTGGAGATTCTCCAATAAGCTCCTCGAAAGCACCAGATAACTCAGGATCCATGGGTCCAGAATTATCGTCCATTGGAGTTTCAATTGGAGATTCGCTAGGAGTCTCAATCGACTCTTCTTCATCCGCACCCTTAGGTCCACTCTCTCTCTTTTCCTTGTCGAATGGGTCGTAGTCTGGGTCATCGAATGCATCATCCATTGATACCTTTCTTCCTTTCCTTCTAGGCTCGGTTTCAATTACTGAGAATTCATCGGCCTGAGGGGGACGCATTCTATTGAGGAGAACGACTAGCAGTACTGCAATCAGGGCAACAAGGCCGATGTAGATTCCATAATCAGCCATCAGTGTTGACAACCCAAATGGCTCCTTCTGGACCTGTATTGAGAGCATTATTGAGCTCCCATCTCCTTCGTCAAATGCAGTCATCTTGACAGACCTAGCCCCTTCTTGTGAGAAACTGACCTCAATCCATCTTCCTTGCCTGTCGATATCGTTTGCAGGATCTCCATCTCCATCCGAGTCGGTTTCGGTATCCAAATCCCAAACATACACCATGTTGGCCATGTCGAATTCAGAATCAGTAGTTCCATTTGCTGACAGAACAATAACATCACCCTGTGTAGGTTCGTAATCGCTAGCTGAGGCAACAGGAGAGGGTGGCAAATTGTTGATTTGTACTGGAATAACAATACTTGCACTATCTCCGTCATCATCAGTAACATGGAAGACTATCGAACTAGGAGCAGTAGTTGCGTCTTGCCAAGTGTGAATTAGACTCTGTGATTCTACATCACAGTCGTCAGTAGCGTTGCCTTGCGAATCGGAGTTTACATCTGGATCCAAATCGAAACAACTCACCAATCCTGCTAGATCATTAGGTGTATCGCTGACTTCAACCGAGAACTGCATCACACCTCCCTCGGCCACCGGCAGAGGATTGGAGACTGGCATAATAGTGGGTGCGATGTTACTGACGATGAACTGGATAATCAGAGTCTCTGTACTCGCTCCATCATCATCGACAACTTGCAGAGTTGCTAGGTGCTGCCCAGATGTTTCGTAGATGTGTTCAATCTCACTATGGTGACCAACACTTGAGATGATTAATTCGGGACGATCCTCGGCGTCAGGAGCCCAATGATGCTCAAGTGAGTCCAGGTCATTGGATGAGTCCTCTGCAAACCCTCGCATAATCAGAACATCTCCCTCAGTTACCTCATAGCGAGCATTATCTCCTAGAATTTGAGGGATCATTCTGTTCCCATCAAACCATATCTCTGCATGAGGGTTACTCGGTGCAATGTTTGTGACCTGTACAGTGAGGCTATCTTGGGTAGTGGCCCCATCATCATCCATGACGGTAACATCGATTGTGAATGGTCCCTCAGACTGGGGAGTCACTGTACATCTCTCACCCACCTGCCCCTCTTCGCAAGGAAGGCCCCATTCTATGTCGATGGGGGCATCGGGATTCTGAGTATCCAAATCCCCACTCTCCTCAACATCGAAGGTGATTGAAGACATCACCGGGACAGAATCATGTTCGGATCCGATTTCGACTTCAGGAGGTCGGTTGAGTATTGTGATGTAGGACTGCGCGTAGTCCTTATCGTTCTCATCATCAGTTACTACTAGGGAGACCAAAAAGACGCCGTCATCGTCCCAAGTGTATTCTTTAACACAGTCTTGCTCTACCGAGGTCCAGTTGTCTCCATTAAGCATCTCTACGGTAAACTCGCATGTCATGTCTCCTCCGTCCGCATCATAGGATGATAGTCCGTTGAAAGTGACTTCAGTCATGGTCAATGAGTCGGTTGCTATGGTTAGTGAAGCAGTAGGAAGACTACCAATAAACAACTCAAACGAGCCTTCATTGTTGGAGCGATTACCATCTGAGTCCACCTCTTCATCTGGATCAGCCGTGAAGGTCATACTGATGTCGCCGAATGGGTGGTTCTCCGGAACCGTCCACATCACATCTACTCGCATCTCTTCCAGACTTCTTAGGCTCGGGATGTAGGTGGAAGATGTAGAGCCATCGGGCGCCTCTACCATCAGTGTAGTCGCTGGAGATGGCAGAATGCCCCGATTCAAAACAGGGACACTAAATGTCAACTCGTCATGAGGAATGGCATTGAATCCTATACTAGAGTCTAGAGTTACTGTCCGGTTCCCCCTGGTCCTCTCTACTGTCACGCCATCGGATCTGGATACCAGATCAACTTCATACACATTCTGATCGATTATGACAGTCGAAGCTCCAATCAATTTCTGGTTTGGAATCCAGGCAATCAATCCATGACTCCCGAACTCATCCGTCCCATCGCTATCGTCACTAGAATCACCTGTGTTGAAGGTCAAGTAAGCAGAGCCATTCGCTGCTGTGGTCACATCCTCAGTTATTCCTCCCGATTCATACCTGACTTCGAGAACCTGTCCACCTGATGGTTGACCAGAATTGGTCACATTTACCCAAGCAGACATCTCAAAGTCAAGTGGCGAGAGAGGAAATTCCATCTCTACAGAGATTTGTACTGGTCTACCTGCAGCCTGATATGTACTCAACTCGTGCTCGGCATATATTCCCAATGTGTTTGTGTAGGAGGAGCGGATATCTCCACGAATGGCAGGACAGTACCATCTGTAACCAATCTCGTCTCCGTTGTCGTCGTAGTTTGTGATGTTGTATGATTGCGCGCAGCCGCTGTAGAATACTCCGGGGTATCCTTGACTGACGACCTCCCAACTAGTTGAGTTAGAACCACTTGAGTCAGCAGGTATGTCTACATAATCACTGGATCCGCTATAATCGGTAGTGTATGAGTAGTCAGTCTCCCACTCCTCTCCCACGCTGATTGGGAAATCATGGCCTTCCAAGGGAGGGCTGTATGTCTGATCGATAGAAAGATCTGCAACATGAACGGTGTAAGTCCACCACCATATCTGGTAGTCGAAATCAATATCGAAATCAGCATTCTGCTCAATAGAGGCTAAGTCCGAGACTCGGATAATCTCCTCTGTATCCATTTCGACAACTAGGTCTCCATTATTCCCATCTAGATTGATATTCTCGGCCTCGTAATAGCCCTGCCCAGTTACTCTGTAGACTAGAGTATCTACACCGTCCACAGATATAGTGTAGATATCAGAAACCTGTTGAGTAAGAGTTCCAGAAAGATACTCTACATTCGTAGTCACTCCAGAGCTAGTAACAAAATCTCTCACGTCTAGTGCCCCGGTGTAACTCCAAGCATCATTCACCTTCCAAGAAGGAACATCCACCAGATTTGTGGTTCTAGCCGAAGACTCAGAAATATGGATACTGGAAAGACTCTCGGGAACATCTTCCCTAATCATTGCCAGGCTGGCAAACGAAGAGAGAAGCAACATCATTGAGAGTCCAACGGCGAACCTCAGCTGAGGGCCCATGTTTCGCCCTGAGGGCGAAGAACGCATCAATGTCACCCCTTGATGTACCTAGTACAGCAAATCGGCTAGCTCGTCCTGGATGAACTGAACAGCCTCAAGGATCTCATCCTTTGCCCTAGCGCCAGTAATAACCATCTTTCCGCTTCCGAAAATTAGGCAGACGACCCTTGGATAATCCAGTCTGTAAATGAGTCCAGGGAACTGCTCAGGTTCGTACTCGACCTTGTCGAAAGGCAAGTGGAATGTTAGATTGTTCAAGTTGAGCTTCCTTGGTAGTGCAGCCAACGGCTCGCCTTCGCGAATACCACGGATTCTTGGATCCTCATTCTCTACCTCTTCATCAGTAGCTGCTCGGATTCCATCATCTGTGTCGATAACGCGTGTATTATTGTCATCCATCCTAGCGACTCCAGTGTAGTCTTCAGGATAGAACAGAGAGTATGTGGCTACCATATTCTGAACCTCAATTTCGATATCACCAGAATCCCAAGTATCAATTCCAGCATCCCTCAGGTCACTGGTCATCATGTCGATACCTACACGGATGTTACTGTCGTTCTTACCTCCTGTACAAACCGCGCGACCCGATCTAAACATCAGGATCGCCAACTTCGGATCTGTGACCCGATAGACGACTCCCGGGAATTGTTCGGGCTCGTACTCGCAGTTCAGTTGGATGGCTATGTCTGGAAGGTCTAATTCCTCCGCCACTCGGGTGGAGGCGACCACGTTGACTACTGTCAATCTCTCCTCGTCGCTAAGCATGAGGTCGGCACCAAGATTCTGCTTATAAAGGGTAGTCGGCTGAATATTGACATTGAAGTACAGTTGTATACACTAATCACTAGTCTTCCAACAGCCTCACTCCCGGAGCTCCAAGTCGAGAAATCAGAGGACTTCCTCCGGCCACCTCTATTGCTTCAGCCACTCTTCGAGGATCGCGTGTGAGAGCAATCATACAACCACCACCTCCAGAACCGGTCAGTTTGGCCCCAAATGAATGAGGTCTAGCAGCCTCAATTAGGGTTTCAAGAGAGGGGCTACTTACACCTAACATTCGCAACCTCTCATGACAAGCATCCATTGCCATGCCGACTGCCTCTAGATTACCGGCAGACATCGCAGTCAGTCCTGCGCTAGTGATTCTTCCAATGGCATCCATTTCGCCCTCCATCTCGGGCTGTTCTTCCAGCAGTTTAGCGACACCGGCTACCATCTTGCCCGTGGAAGACATCTCTCCTGTGAATCCGATTACCAGACATGCATCATCGAGACTATCTGGTAAATCTACTGCATTGATTGACCATTTCCTAAGTCCTTCAGGCGTCTCTAGTTTGGCATCGAACACATGCCTAGTGCCCTCCACTTGGTTCCCTGAAACGACGATACAGCCACCAAGAGCACTAGTTGCAGTATCCGTAGGGCTGGCCCGACCTTTCTGTGCCATAGCCTCTGCCGAATGACCCATTCTGGCGAGAGCCACAGGATCCAATTTCTGACCTGGATTAATATGGTCTTGCAGAGCGGCCCCAATTGCATTCGAAAGCGCAGCAGAAGAACCCAATCCCGCGGCAGAAAATAGGCTACTTTCAACCTCCATTTTCAGAGGTGAACCATCGTACTCGAAAACAGTATCTAGAATATGCGAGATATGAGGGTGCCGAGAAGGCTCGAAAGCAACACCTTCCAGAGTCCACTCGTTCGATTGCTCAACACTCACTCTAACGCCGCTTTCAATGGCTACCGCGACAGCCGGGTGGCCGTAGACTACCGCATGCTCACCAAACAGGATGCACTTCCCGGGCGCGAAACCACTCGCCATGACTCTAGGCAAGGCCATGAGGCCATGAGTTTGCCTGTTGAAGCGGTTTCTTCAAGGCCATGATTCGACTCGGAGGTTTGTCAGGCATAGCCTGACAGTGATTAGATGGAACATCCTCTACTGCAATCATACGGTCCTCTAGAGGGTTGGCACATCCTTCTCATAATGGGTTTAACTGCAATCGGTTTTTTCCTCTATCAAGTTCGCAAGGCTATCAGTCTAGTCATGCTGGGCTCTCAGGACAATCGTTTCGACTCCTGGGATGCTAGGATTATCGAGTTCATAATTGGCTGGCTCGGCCAAAAGAAAGTTCTCAGAGACAGAATTGCAGGAACTATGCATGTCTTTCTCTTCTGGGGCTTCCTGATGTTGTCATCTGACATGCTAGACCTAGCCACTGCAAATTTCTTCTCGGACAGGATTCTACCTGATCTATTGAACGGCCCCTGGAACGGCATGGTAGAACTCGGCTACGCTATGGCAATGATCGGCTGTGTTGCAGCACTTATTCGTCGCGTGGTCTTCACTCCTGAGAAACTCAAGGGAAAATCAAGTTTTGAGACATTTGAAGGAAATCTAATCTTGGTACTAATCTTCACAATCACAACCACTTCATTCGTCATCGAGTCTAAAGAAGACCCTAGCAAGTTGTGGGAACCACTCGGCTATGCAGTAGCACAGTACGGGGTTTCCGACTCATTTGCAGTCGCTTCTTACTGGGCTCACATGCTCTCAATCTGTGTCTTCTTGTTTCTAATTCCTTTGTCCAAGCACATGCATCTCGTAATGGCTGTACCAAATGTGTTCTTCCATGATGTAGGTCCAACCGCTAAGATGAGGCCACTAGCAGTTGACGACTTTGGTAGAGCAGTCCCGATGGATGATATTCTGGAGATGGATTCGATAGGATTCGGAGTTAGCAATTACACCGACTATTCTTGGAGGCAACTAATCGATGGGTGGTCATGCACCTCATGCGCTCGATGCCAAGATGTCTGTCCTGCGTACGCCTCAGGCAAAGGCCTCAATCCCATGCAGGTCATACATGATGTTCGGAATTACGCCAATGACCATGCTCCAATCTTACTCTCTTCAGAGAGCCCAGATGAGACCATCATGCAGAGGATTACAGAGGAAGCAGTCTGGGCATGTACGACTTGTAATGCATGTGTTGATGTCTGCCCTCTCTATATCGAACATGTCCCAAAACTCACTGATCTACGGCGCAATGCTGTGATGGAGACGATGGAGTATCCAGAACAACTCAATGTCGCCTTCGATAACATGGATGCGGCACAGAATCCATATGGATTCGGAGCACACGAGAGGGCAGACTGGGCTGCTGATCTCGATGTCAAGGTCGGTGAGCCTGCCGAGTACATCTACTTCGTAGGATGTGCGGCCAGTTTCGATGAGCGCAATCAGAAGGTAGCCAGAGCAACAATCTCTCTACTCAAGGAAGCTGAATTGGATGTCGGAATTCTGGGTATGCAAGAGGGATGCTCCGGGGATCCGGCTAGAAGGGCAGGCAACGAGTTCCTGTTCCAGATGCTGGCTGAAGCCAACATGATGACCTTCCAAGAATTAGGAGTCAAGAGAATAATCGCATCCTGCCCGCATTGCTTCCACACTCTCGGAAAGGAGTATGCTGACTACGGCGGAGACAGACTTGAGGTCTATCATCACTCAGAGATTCTAGCCAAATTACAGGATGAAGGTAAACTTCCTCAGGCCAAGAAGAATGGCCGCAGCATAACATTCCACGACCCCTGCTATCTAGGCCGTATAGGCGGAATTATCGACGAACCTAGAGAAGTCATCGGAGGGGTTGATGTCGAAACTGAAAAACACTCAGAAAACTCATTCTGTTGTGGGGCCGGAGGCGCTCAAATGTGGATGGAAGAGGACGCAGACAAGCGCGTTAATGAGATTCGAGCAAAAGAACTCGCTGAGACAGGGTGCGATACGGTAGCTGTAGGATGTCCATTCTGCTCGGTGATGGTTAAGGACGGACTCGACTCAGTTGGCGCGGAGATGGAGGTCTTGGATGTGGCCGAGATTATGTGGGAGCAGATTGTGGCTCGTGACAAAGAGATTCACGAGTTGATGCAGAAACCTCTCAAGAGCCTGCCTGAAAGTGAGGATAATAACTGAGACAGGAGGCCGATTAGATATGGATGAAGAGTTTACATTTGTTGGGTTGACAGTTCCAAAGTTTGCAATGGCATCTGGCGGTTTACTTGTCGCTTGGGGAATTATCGCCTACCTCACGCAGAGCGCAGATCCTCCTTCGATAACAGCTGCAATTCCTGCATTCGTTGGATTCCCAATGCTTGGCCTAGGGGTGATGGCGGAACGAGATAATGAGAATCTCAGACACTACATGCATACGGCAATGATTGTCGCATTGGCGATGGTAATGATGCCCATTGGAATGTTTTGGAGCATGGGAGTTCCTGATTCATCACTCACCCTTGCTTCCTTACTGGCTCTTCTGCTAATAGGGGCTACATTCATCTTTGCAGGAATCCGCTCATTCAGGCATGCTAGGATGCTTAGAGAATCTGATGTGAAGTAATGAAGCCAGTCATCGGAGTCACATGTTTCTGTAGAGATACTGTGTACGGGAATTGGCACAGGAATGCAGCAATCCTCCCCTCGGCATACATTTCAATGATTGAGAAGGCAGGAGGAATTCCTCTAATCATCCCTCCAGCCGGAGATATGACCCAAATTCTGGAACTGATAGATGGCCTTGTTGTCTCAGGAGGTCCTGACATATCTCCTTCAGCCTATGGCGAAGAGCCCGGGGAGATGACCATAGAATTCTATCCTAATCAGGATAAGACTGAGATGGAACTAATCGGTGAAGCTATTGCTAGAGATATGCCCTTCCTAGGAGTTTGCAGAGGCATGCAGATGATGAGTGTGATGCATGGAGGTAGGCTGTACCAGCATCTAGACACTACGCCTGGACATGAAGGGCATGGCGGTTTCGATGGAGTGGAGACTAGGCATGGCGTTTCTGCGGCAGAAGGGTCACTACTTGCCAGTCTGATGGGTACTTCAATCGATGCTAATTCAACTCACCATCAGGGTGTCGCCGATGCAGGAGAACTAACTGTGACCGGTGTTGCAGATCATGACGGCCTGATTGAGGCTGTAGAGAGATCGGACAAGAGATTCTGCCTAGGCGTGCAATGGCATCCGGAAAGGGCGGGCCATGAAGTTCTGTACTCCGGACTGGTCGAAGCGGCGCGGGGTTGATGACCGATAAGCCACGCAGACCACACAATGTCTCTGAGAGTCTATGACACTCGTACGCGTGAGAAGCGAGAACTCTCAACTCTCAAAGACGGCAAGGTGGGCATGTATGTCTGCGGAATCACGCCATACTCTCCAAGCCATTTGGGACACGCTCGATGTTACTTATCATTCGATGTTGTTCATCGCTGGTTAGAGGCTAGTGGCTACGATGTCGACTATGTACAGAACTTCACCGATATCGACGATAAGATACTCGATATTTCTGACTCTGAGGGAGTTGACTTCTCTGTAGTCGCTAATAGGAACATCGACGATTATCTAGAGGTCATGGATGCAATGAATGTCCTTAGAGCCGACCATTACCCCAGGGTTACCGAAACTATTCCAGAGATTATTGACATGATCTCCGAGTTGAAAGAGAAGGGTCACGCGTATGTCGGAGATGATGGAGTATACTTCGAGATAGACACGGCCCCTGAGAAATTCGGCCAATTGACCGGACAAACTCTTGAGATGGTCAGAGCCGGAGCAGGCGGAAGAGTAGGGAGGACAGGCTCTGGAAAGAGAGATCACCGTGACTTCGCTCTTTGGAAACTGGCTAAGCCAGGCGAACCATCATGGGAGAGTCCTTGGGGCGAAGGTAGACCTGGTTGGCATATCGAGTGCTCTGCAATGTCGCTCAATCACTTTGGAGAACAATTCGACATACACGGAGGAGGGCATGACTTGAGATTCCCTCATCATGAGGCAGAGATTTTCCAGTCAGAGTGTTGCACGGGGACGGAACCAGTAGTGGGGTTCTGGATGCATAATGGATTCGTAAACATTGACGGCGAGAAGATGAGCAAAAGCCTCGGAAACTTCTGGACCATTCGTGAAGCATTCGAGAGCCACGCCCCATTGGCCCTCCGATATGCTCTTCTGAGTGTACCTTACCGTAATCCAATCGACCTCACCCCAGAGTTCCTAGA
>CEPK01091756.1_pt1 | contig 19258 bp, 18 predicted proteins | sample 356231 | NCBI WGS metagenome assembly CEPK01 (sample SAMEA2620259, study PRJEB7988) | marine metagenome | biome: marine biome (ENVO:00000447); feature: deep chlorophyll maximum layer (ENVO:xxxxxxxx); material: "saline water (ENVO:00002010), including plankton (ENVO:xxxxxxxx)" | depth 80 m
ATAAATTTGATTAATATAACTAAAAACATATAGGGGTAATAAAATGGAAGAAAAACGAGCAAATAATGATAGAAGAAATGAAAATAGAAGAAAAGATCATAAGGAAACAAATATAGATAATAGAACTGGAGATGATAGAAGAACTGGCAATGATAGAAGAGACCAAAATAAATAGGTTCTTATGTAAAGCGCTATTATAAATTGAAAATATTTTAATGAAAAAAATATTAAGAATATTATTATTTGTATTTGGTATTTATCTCTTTCTTTTAATAATGCCAATTTCTTCATTAGATAAAAATATGGGAGGTAATTATAACAATACCTCACAACATGATTTTATTAATGAATTTTTTGGAACTATTGCATCATCTGCAAATTTGAATAGGGGATTCCCTTTAATGCCAATTCGAGATAATAATCCCATGACATCTAAAAAAGAACAATTGGGCAAGTTATTATATTTTGATCCTTTATTATCTGGAGATAATAATATGTCATGTGCTCATTGCCATCATCCAGATCTTGGATTTACTGATAATAGGGCATTATCAATTGGGCATGGAGGATCGGGTATTGGTAAAAGTAGAACAGGAGGGACTGTTTTGCGCAGAAGCTCTCCTACAATATGGAATGTTGGATATAATCATAAACAATATTGGGATGGAAGAGCTGATGATCTTGAAGAACAAGCATCTTTTCCGATTCAAGATAAAAATGAAATGGCTCAAGATAAAAATGAACTTATCAAGGAGTTGAAAAATATACCCGAATATGTACAATTATTTAATGAAGCTTTTAAAAATGATGATAGTTCAAACTCATTAACTTTTGAAAATGTTACTTATGCGATCGCAGCATTTGAAAGAACAATAACTGCAAACAATACCCGATTTGACAAATATAGTCGTGGTGATCACCTAGCTTTATCTAAATCTGAAAGAAGAGGGTTGAATCTATTCCGATCATTAAAAACTCGGTGTTTTGAATGCCATAATTTTCCAACATTTAATAATCCTGACTTCAAAGCTATTGGTGTCCCTCAAGCTAAAAACAGTAAACCGGACCTTGGTAGATTTGAGATAGCTGGAAAGGGATATGAAAATGCTTTTAAAGTTCCCACGTTGAGAAATATTGCTTTAACAGCTCCATATATGCATAATGGCATATTCGAGACTTTAGATGAAGTTGTAGATTTTTATGCAGGAGGCGGGGGCAGAGCACATGGGTTTAAAGATTCACAGCTTGATGATAAAATAAGAAAATTTGATTTAAGTCAAGAAGAGCGTAAAGATTTAGTTGCGTTTATGCATGCACTTACGGATGAATCGAATAAGCCAGCTATACCAAATAGGGTTCCATCTTCGTTGCCAGTTGTTCCAGCTATAGATAATGAATCATTAGAAATAGTTATGCAAAACATTGAATATGCTGAGCCAGAAATGAATAATATTTATCGAGTTGGAAAGAAATTAATAGTTAATTCTGGTCAAGCTATTCAAGATGGAATTGAAATGGCTGAAGACGGTGACACAGTGATTGTAAAATATGGTGAATATTTTGAGACACTTATGATTGATAAATCAAACATTACTATAATCGGTAATGAGAATAATGGAAAGTTACCAGTATTAGATGGTAGAAATATTTTGCCAGACGCTGGAGTAGGCACTGGAAGCAATATTGAAATTAATGGTTTCGTAATTAAAAATTATACAGCAAATGGATTAATGTTGAATAGATCCAAAGCAGTTACATTTAGAAATATTCATTGTGAGAATACTGGTTTATATGGATTGTATCCTGTAGAATGTGTAGGAGTATTGGTAGAGGATTGTAGTGTAACAGGGATTAGTGATGCTGGTATATATATAGGACAATCTAAAGATATTATAGTTAGAAGAAATGTTACATATGGTAATGTTACAGGTATAGAAATTGAAAACTCAGTTAATGCACTAGTTGAAAACAATGAAGTATATAATAATGCTGGAGGAATTTTAGTTTTTCTGTTACCTAATAATCCTTCCAAGGTTTCATTAAACTGCAAAATTATTAATAATTATGTATACAATAATAATCATGTGAATTTTGCTGAACCTGGATCTATTGTAAGTAATGTTCCACAGGGTACAGGCCTTATGATAATGGCAGGAGATAGTGTAGAAGTAACAGGAAATCGATTTCATAATAATCAGTCTTTTGGCGTATCTGTAATTGGTCTCGATTTATTTTTTGGAAAAGATTTTGTTTATGATGTTGATCCAATTCCTGATGCATGTTGGCTATATAATAATGATTACAGAAACAATGGATATAATCCAGCTAAGATTGTCAAAGATTCTGGATTGGATGGAGCTGATTTACTTTGGGATGTGACTGGATATAATAATAATTGGGATGAAGAAAATGTCACTAGTATACCGCCAATTTTACCTAATAAGGATTGGTCGTGGCTTATTAGAAAAACCAATTATAGAGTATGGCGTTTATTATTTAATATATTTGGTTAAGTATAACAATTTTTTAATATGAATAGTTTTAGAAACTTATTTATTGTTATGCTATTAACCATTTTGGTTGGTCAAGATTTATATGATCCATATACAGTTCATGATATCAATATTGAATTTTATAATACTGATTATGATTCAATTTTGCAGGCGCGATGGTATGCAGATGATAAAAGCTATCTATTAGCTGATATCACTGTTAACGGAGTTATTTATGATAGCGTTGGTGTACGATATAAAGGTAATTCGTCATTTGTTGAACCCAATGAGAGTGGGAACCCTAAGCTTCCTTTTAATATTGATGTAGAATTTGTTCATGATGATCAAAATGTAATGGGTTATGAAAAACTAAAATTATCAAACTCCATTTTTGATCCAACATTCGTTCGCGAAACAATTGGTTATTTGACATCAGGAATGTATTTACCTACACCAGAAGTTGGATATATGAATGTATCTATTTATGGTGAGTATTTAGGTTTATATGTAAATGCTGAATCAATTAATAAGCAGTTTCTCCGTAAGCATTTTGGTAATGATGAAGGAACCTTTTTTAAATGCGAACCTCAATTTCAATATGGTGAAAATTATTTAGCATGGCCAGATTTAGTATGGCATGGAGCCGACTCCAATGCATTTGAATATCAAAAAGGATATGAATTAAAATCGGATTATGGGTGGTCTGATTTAATAGATTTAATTTCTACTCTTAATTTTGACACGGAGAATATTGAAGATATATTAAATGTGGATAGGGTATTATGGTATTTTGCTACATCAGTAGTTCTTCCAGATCTTGATAGTTATATATTTCCATTTCTTCCCCACAATTATTATTTATATCAAAATGCTAGTGGACAGTTTGAAATTATTCCATGGGATAGAGATCAATCTTTTGGAGGCAGTGTTATAAATTTATTTCTACTTTTTGGAGGAAATGCATTTTGGATATACCATAGCCCTCCTTTTTACTATGAAAATGATCCCACAAGACCTCTTTTTAGTAAACTGATGAATGTTCCGCTTTATAAAATGATATACACTGCTCATATTCGAACAATAATTGATGAAATATATAACTCAGAATATTTTTATAATTGGGCAACTGATATTCAAGACAACATTGAAACGTATGCCTTAAACGATCCAAATTTATTTTTCCCTTTTACAGTTGGAGATTATTTTCGTTACAACGTAACCAATTATTTAAGCAATGACTATATTGATATTTGTGGAATTGTATCAACTGTTGGGCCTAGAAGAACTTATTTGTTAAACAATAATGAAATTGCAAAAATAGCTCCGATAATTTCTTCAGTTTCACAAAACAATTCTAATCCTCTTCCAGGTGATTCTGTTTATATTAATGCTTTAGTTGAAAATGCAACTCAAGTTGAGCTTATGGTTAGTAATAATGAATATTCTACCTTTTTTGAATCAATTGAGATGCATGATGATGGCATGCATCATGATGGAGCAGAAAATGATAATATATATGGTGCTTTAGTACCATTTTTCTTAAATGGAGAAAATGTGAAGTACTATGTAAGAGCTAGAGATAATGATGCAATTATTCTGAATCCTAGAAAAGCTGAGCGAGAATTCTTTCAATATTCAATTGGTTCTGTTCCAGCTGCTGGCTCTGTTCCAACAATTAATGAAATAAACTATAATTCAAGTGATAATTTTGATCCTGAAGATTGGGTTGAAATATATAATCCTACGGATTCTACTTTTGATATGAGTAATTGGTTTTTTAGAGATCAAGGAGAAGTAGGTGATGATCATATATTTATAATACCAGAAGGTACTTTATTGTATCCGAACGAATATATTGTTTTATGTCGCGATACTGTAGATTTTAAAAATTACTTTCCAATGGTGGATTCATATATGGGTGATCTTGGTTTTGGACTCAGTGGAGGAGGGGAATTAATACGTTTATATAATAATGATGGAATATTAATGGATTCATTAACATATGATGATGATGATCCTTGGCCAATAGAGCCAGATGGTGATGGACCAACCTTAGAGCTTATAAATCCCTTAAGCGATAACGCAATTTACAGTAATTGGATGGCATCATTAGGGAATGGTACTCCTGGAGAGCAAAATAGTAATTACCTAGGGAATATTGAGAATATCCAAATAACTGAAGAATATCGTTTATATCAGAACTATCCTAATCCATTTAATCCGCAAACAAAAATAATGTATTATCTTCCAAATAATAGTGAAATTTCTTTAACGATTTATAATGCAATTGGCAAAGAAATCAGATCATTGGTTAAAGGTAAGAAGAAGTCTGGATATCATACGGTAGTATGGGATAGTAAAGATAATTATGGGAACAAAGTAAGTGCAGGTATTTATTTATATCAATTACGCTCACAAGGTTATATTAAGAATAATAAAATGGTCTTGATTAAGTAGAATTTATATAATTAATATAGAAGAATAAGTTATGAAATCTGTAAATAATTGGTTAGAAGAGTATGGTGAAAGCCACCAGAATCCATTAAATAAGAAAATTCATTGGATATGTGTACCTGCAATTATGTTTAGTGTTCTGGGGTTATGGTGGTCCATCCCAAATAGCTACATGCCTTTTATTTTTGATAATTTACAATTGAACTGGGCAATTATAATAACTACGCTCATTCTGATTTATTATGTAAAACTTTCTCCAGTGATGGCAATCGGTATGTTTATTATTGGATTTTTACTTCTCGCTGGAAATTTTTATATCAATATAAAGATTCATACACCTTTATGGAAAATATCTTTAATGATATTTATTGTTGCATGGATTGGGCAGTTTATTGGTCACAAGATAGAAGGGAAGAAGCCATCATTCTTTCAAGATTTGCAATTTCTCCTTATTGGTCCGGCTTGGTTATTATCATTTATTTATGATAAGTTGGGCATTAAATATTAACATTAACAATTTATAGGTAAAAAATGATATCAATTATTTCGCCAGCAAAAAAATTAAACTTTAATTCCGAATCACCAATAAAAGCTTTTACTCAATGTGATTTTTTGAATGAATCACAAAAACTTGTTGATCAAGCAAAGGAGTATTCTTTTGATGATATTATGAAATTAATGAGTGTAAGCGAAAACATTGCAAATTTAACTGCCCAACGGTTTCAAGATTGGAATATGCCTTTTGATGGTCAAAATGCTAAACAAGCTGTCTTGGCATTTAATGGTGATACATATACAGGGTTGGATGCAGAAAACTTCAATAGTGATGATTTTAACTATTCTCAAGATCATTTACGTATTCTATCAGGTCTTTATGGCTTATTGCGCCCATTAGATCTTATACAGCCTTATCGTTTAGAGATGGGTACAAAAATGAAAAATACAAAAGGAAAAAATTTATATGACTTTTGGGGAACTAAAATTTCAGAACAATTAAATAGTGATATTGAAAATCATGAAAGCAAGTATATTGTTAATTGTGCTTCTGATGAGTATTTTAAAGTAATTGATTTAACAACTTTGAATTTTCCTGTTATTAAACCCATCTTTAAAGATGTAAAAAATGGAATACCAAAGGTAATATCATTTTTTGCAAAACGTGCAAGAGGAATGATGTCCAAATATATTATTAAGAATAGGGTGGAATCTATCGATCAACTACATGGATTTAATGATAGTGGCTATGAATTTCAACCTGATCAATCAAATGATCATGAACTAATATATATTCGCGATTAAATCATCCCAATTATTATTAATATCATCTATAAATACTTAATCTACTTTTTGAATAAATAAAATGAGTTATAAATGTATTAGTTTGGATGAAGCTCAACATCTATTAGATAGCCCTGAAACTATCATAGTTGACATTAGAGATAAACAATCTTATGAAATTGGGAATATTCCCCGATCAATTAATATTTCGGAAGAGAATATTAATAATTTTTTGGAAGATGCAGAAAGAGATAAAAACCTTCTTGTATATTGTTATGTTGGTAATAGTAGTAAGGGAGCATCTGAATATTTTGTTCAAAAGGGATTTAAAAATGTATTTAGTTTAGATGGTGGGTACGAGGAATTTTCTAGAAATAATGAATAGTTATGATAAAAGACCACTGTTAATATATGATGGTGAGTGCGAATTTTGTATTAAGTGGGCAACTAAATTCAAAACTTTTTCCAATCATTATGTGACATATGTTCCTCTTCAGAATATTCCATTAGATTATGAATATGTGAGTAGATCTGCATGTTTACAATCCGTACACTTTATAAATATTAATGATAGAGTGTCTAAAGGAGCTGAAGCAATCTTTCAACTATTTTATTTTTCTAACAAAGCGAAATTATTATTTATTTTATATAAATGGTTTCCACCATTTCGCTTCTTATCTGAATTAATTTATAGGTGGATCGCAAAAAACCGACATTTATTTTCTTAGATATGATTGGATTATCCATTGATCAAATGGTATAAGAATTATTACAAATCTATTTCTATAGTTATATTTAGTTTATCTATTATTATGGGTACAGATAATTCAAGTTCAGTAAAAGAAATAATAATAAATGATGAATGGTTTGCCGAGATAGAGAATGGTGAATATGTATTGAATTGTAGAATAGGAGGGATGGAGAATGGAGGAGAGACAATAATATTACTACATGGGTTTCCAGAAACGTCATACATGTGGGTCAAGCTCATGGATTTATTAGTAAAGAAAGGCTATCGAGTTATTGCACCAGATCAGCGTGGTTACAGTCCAAAAGCAAGGCCATCTCTTATAAAAGAATATACACTAAAACATACAGTAAGTGATGTGCTTGCTATTGCAAATGCTTATAAATTAAAACGATTTCATCTTGTTGGTCATGATTGGGGATCGTCTGTTGGATGGGCATTTATTGCAGAACATTCAGATATGATCTATAGCTGGACTTCATTATCCATACCTCATATGAGAGCTTTCCAGGAAGCATATAGAAATGATTTTGATCAACAAAAAAGAAGCAAATATATTGGATTCTTTAATATGCCATTCTTCCCAGAATTATATATGTCATTCAATAATTACAAGAATCTAAGAAAAATTTGGAAAGTACATGATGAAACAGAAATTAATGCATATTTAAGTGTCTTTCGTCAAACAGGCGCTATACGCTCTGCTTTAAATTGGTATCGAGCAAATATTGGAAATAGAAGAAATCCAAGTGATTATATAAAATTTGGAAATGTTGAAGTACCTACTTTGTTGATTTGGGGTAATATGGATATGGCTATTGGTAGGAAGTCTGTAGAATTAAGTGAGAAGTATATGAAAGGTCCATATAATCTTGTAGAACTTTATGCTGGTCACTGGCTTATTCAAGAGGACTTTGATAAAGTATCAAATGAAATAATGAAACATCTGAAAAAATATTCATCTTCCTATTATGAAACTCACCTTAGAAGTAATAAATAAAAAAGGGGCTTAAAGCCCCTTTTTTATTAAATTAATTATCCTTTAAATCCCCATCGAGAGTGCTTCATAAATCGTCGAGCCAAAGCTCGGTGTATCTCAATAATTTCTAATTGAATTGCATCAAAAATAGAAATTTTATCTCCATGAAAAGAATTGGAAATATCTTCAACATTTTGAATATACTCTTCAGGAGTATAATTCACTGCACCATCTACATAATTATTGTGCAGTGACTCTAAAGATGATTTAAAGGATTCTTCAAGCATTTCTAGATTAGAGATCTGTTCATATGTCATACCAAGAACGTCATACATTTCTTGGCGCATTTTTTCATGATCCATTGCATGCTTACCATATCCACCTTTATGTTTACGCCAATGATCATCTTTTTGCTTACGCATTTGTTCTAAAATTGATTTTTGTTCTTCAGTTAGAAGTTTATCCATTGCAGCTCTGAACCATTCCGTTACACCCATCATTTTTCTATGTATTTCTTGTTTTGTTAAAGTTTGATTTTTAAATGAATTGTATAATTGCTCCAATGATTGTTTTTTATAATTAACTATATTTTCATAATCAGATAATTGATCTGCATTTAGAATTGATTGAATGAATTCATCCATGCGATGATGATGACGAAGTCGCTTATGATGATCATCATTTTCTTCTGATATTTCCTCTGCTTGAAGATATTCTGGATGTGAAAGGAGCCTTTCTTTCTGCTCCTCTGTTAAATTCTCTTGTAGATACGAAGCAAGCTTCCATAATGATGTATTATCAGGAAAGTAATCACGACCACTCCTTAAAAAATTTCTACTATCACTTATTTGTTTTTCAGATAATGCTAAATCTTGTTCTAAATTATATAGTAACATATCATTTGCATATGGATCGCCGTTATCATCCTGCATCCCAAAAAAATTTTCACAACCTGTTGTAAATAATAAGCTTAAAATTATAATTGGTAGTATTTTATTCATTGTTATCTCCTTAATTGAATTTAGTCTTTAGACTATCAATATGTAAAGAAAGTTAAAAAATATATATTTCTATATGATCTATGATACTAAATAAGTTATTCATTTTCAATTTATTGATGTTTTCATTATTGAATGCTGAAATAGGAATTACAATAATTGGAGGATTCAATCATTCAAATGTTATTCATCAAAATAAAAATATGCAGGAATGGTCTGGAGATATTAAATCACTTTCTTTTGCAGTTGAACGTAAACTAGGTCCAGTTAAAACTAGTATTGGATATACTAATGGTGGATATATTAATGGACGACATGATATTGATACCACATTAAATGTAACATTTTTAAATATAGATTCTTACTATCCAATAAATATAGGAAAAACAACCTTAATTGGAGGTGTTTACATTGCTAGTCCATTAAGTGCAAATGAATCATATTCTACAGGAAGTTCTATAACTATTAAGCCTGAAGATATAAGTTATGACTATGGAGTTCTTATAGGAGGGTCTTTTGCTTTTAATGAACGGTTTGGTATTCGAATTATTATGCATTATGGTTTAGTAGACTTATGGAAGAATCCACTTAAAAATGGTAGTTTTTCTACTATTTTAAGTGGTATAAATATTTATTACAATTTGTAATAATATAATTCATTTGCTTAGAGGTTAAAATAATGAGTAATCAGACAATTTCAATAACTGACTCTATTTATAAATATTTATGCGAAAATTCATTAAGAGAAGATGAGGTTCTATCTTCACTGCGTGCATATACCTATAGAATGCAACAGCGTAATATGCAGATTTCTCCAGAGCAAGGACAATTTATGCAATTGCTTATAAAGCTGATGGGAGCAAAAAATACAATTGAGATTGGTGTATTTACTGGATATAGCTCTTTATGTGTAGCGCTTGCTCTACCATTGGATGGAAAAATTATTGCCTGTGATATTAGTACAAAATATACTGATATTGCTGAAAAGTATTGGAAGGATGCTAATGTGAGAGATAAAATTGATTTAAGAATTGGTCCTGCCTTAGATACTCTTCAAAAATTAATTGATAAAGGATTATCGAATACATTTGATTTCTCCTTTATTGATGCAGATAAAATAAATTATGATAATTACTATGAGTTAAGTCTGAAACTACTGCGTCCTGGAGGATTGATTGCTATAGATAACGTTCTATGGAGTGGGGATGTCGTTGATGAGCGTATCAATGATATTGATACAGAATCTATTCGGTCCTTAAATAAAAAAATTTATATAGATAAAAGAGTAGATATTTCAATCCTTCCAATCGGAGATGGATTAACATTGGCATTAAAAAAATAAAATATATCAATTTTTTAATAAAATAACTTGCCCATGTATCATTACTTAAATATTTTATAGAGTTAATTAAATTAGAATGTAGAATAAGAAATTTAGGTTATTAATAATGGCAAAGAAATCACCTTATAAAGGAAGTAAGCCCAAAGTGGAAGCTTTGGTAAAAAAAATGATAAAAGATAATATGTATGATCCGAATGAAGAAGAATTGTGGTTAATTAATGAATATGAACGTTTTTCATTCTATTCCAAGCCGTTATTGAAAAGTTTTGAAAAATATTACGATAAAGTATGGGAAGAATTAAAAGTATTAAGGCGAATGGATGCTGATGTTTTAGAAGATCTTGTTGGTAATCCAAATATTTACCTTCTTGATTTATTAATAGAGCCTTTTACTGAATATATTCGGAAAAAGAAAGAATCGAAATCGATGTTGATGCTACAAAAGCTAAATATTGTTTTTGTGGATGATCGTCTAATACTTAATTAATCAAACAAATTATGCCGGCTTATAAAAAGAAAAGCCTGGATCTAAAAAATCTTCCAAATTGGTTAACACACTTAAAAAATGATCTTGCGCTCAACGCACTTGGATTAACAGTAGTTCGTCTTCCAGCTGGAAAAGGGTATACGTTCATGCACCAGCATAAAGAACAAGAAGAAGTTTATATAATAATTGATGGTAAAGGTATTATCCATATAAATGGACAGGATATTCCAATATCACGTGGCGATTTTATAAATGTATTCCCTGAAAGTAAGCGTGCTTTAAAAGCAGATGATGATTCCGATTTGATTTACATTTGTGCTGGTGCAGTAAAGAGTGAAAAATATCCTAATGATAAAACAAAAAAAACACTAATTAATGATGGAATTCCTGATTTTGACAATTTGCCTCCCTGGTATGAAGGAAATACAAAAATTGAAGAGTTAAACAAAAGATTAAAAAATGATCGAGAAGGAAAAAATTAGAATGATTAGATATGCACAGCTTATTGTGTTGATGTTTTCAATAATATATTCAAATGATATTGTTCTGGATTCGCCTGATGGCTCAACTATATTTATACATCGTGACGAATATGGTGTCCCGCATATTGTTGCAGAAAATGATTATTCTGTTTCCTATGGGCAAGGATTTGCTGAAGCGCAAGATCGACTTTTTCAAATGGATTTAAATAGAAGGGGAGCTTTGGGACGATTAAGTGAGTGGTTTGGTAGTGAAACAATAAATTTTGATAAGGATATTCGCCGATTAGGATATACAAAAGCTGAATATAATGAAATGTTTTCTGAATTAGATGTAGATGTTCAACAATTAATCACTGCATATGTTGAAGGAATAAATGCATATGCTGATTCAATGTCAGCAAATGCTTCCAAGTATAAACCTTCTGAATATATTGTAACAGAGTTTGAACCATGGCAAGTCCATCATTCATTAGCATTTGCAGTTTATTTTGTTAGACTATTTGGTATGTTTGGTGGAGAAGAATTATCACGCCTAACGGAATTACAAGATAATGGTTGGGAGTGGTTTAATCAAAATCGCCCTATTAATGATAGTACTTGTACTACTACTTTGATTGATGATGGTTTGGCTTTTAATCGTAATTGGAGTTATTCTGGAATGGTTATACCTGATCATATTGCTGAAGAAGTTGAATCTCATAAACAAGAAATTCGACAATATGCTGAAGAAAATGGTTTAATATTTAAATTAGGTAGTTTTTCTGCTGCAATTGGTTCATCAAAATCATCAACTGGAAATGCTATGATCCTTGGTTGTCCACAAATGGGAGGACCAAATTATAATGAAACATCTAGGACAATGGAAGTAGAGTTGCAATCACCAGATTTACATGTTGGCGGATTGAGTATTCCAGGATTTCCAGGTGTGGTGATTGGACATTCAAATTATATGGGATGGACGAATACTAGTGGAGTCAGCGATAATGTTGATGTTTATATAGACTCTACACAAAGCCAAAATTTTAATGATGGATATTGGCATAATGGCGAATGGTTAGATTTTGAAGTAATCACTGATACAATATACACGTATTCTGGGTATGAAGTTTTTACTCATTATAGAACTATACATGGTCCGGTGTTTTCAGCATATCTTCCATCACATCAAGTCTATTCATATAAAATGACTTTTTGGAAAAAAGAAATTGAAAGTACTAACTATCTATATAATGCAATGAAAGCCACAAATATGGATGAATTTGAAAATGCAATAAAACTTGCCCCAATGTCATTCAATTATATTGTTATTGATAATAATGGGAATATTGGTTACTGGCATGGAGGACTACATCAGGATCGTACAGATGGGGTTCATCCATATTTACCGCATAAAGGCGATGGGTCTGAAGAATGGGGAGGCTTTATAGATTTTGAAGATTTACCTCAAGGGGATAATTCTACTATTGGGTATTTTGCAAACTATAATAACAAGCCTGCTTCATGGTGGAACAATGGAGATTTAGGACCTTGGATAAATGGGATTTCTTTATGTGATCGTAATGATTTAATTACTGATTACATTGCTTCTTTAAGCCTAATGACACTTGATGATGTAAAAAATATTCCATATACAATAAATGATCATGGCACATATCAGTACGCTCTTGAATTAAGTATAAATGAAGCTATTGATTACAATATTAATCCACCAGGACAAAGTGCTTTTATAAATATGATGGGAGTTCGAAGTGAACACACTTATGATCAATGGCCATTACATGAACAGTGGGAGTATAAAGAGCAATTATTTGGAGAAACTATAGTAAAAATTGATCAGGAAATAATTCCTGAATCTTTTTCAATTAGCGATCCATATCCAAATCCCTTTAATCCAATAACAAATTTAAATATTATATTAAATCATAATAAAAAAGTAACTATTGAAGTGATTGATGTGAATGGGAAGACAGTAGAAACTTTAATCGATAAGAAGCTGTTGAAAGGGGAACATAAATTATCTTGGATACCAAATACTCATTCTAGTGGAATATATTTTATTCGAATTATTACTTCAGATTTAATCAAAACAAAAAAGATATTATTATTAAAATAGTTTTAAATGCTATCTGTTGATCTTTTTATATAAACTAGAAAAGATCTAGAAGCAGAGCTTGAAACTAATCCATATCCATTTACAACATTAGAATTCGGCAAAACAAATTGGTTGAATTCAGGAAGTCCTTGAAAATAATTAAAGGTTGCATCATCTGTTGCTTGAAAAGTCATTAGTTGTAAACCATAGTAATCAAAAAATAGCCAGGTCATACTAACTGGAGATGTTTCTACATTCCATGGCCATGGATTATATCGGAATGGTGTATTTCTTTTCCATCCTGATTCTTGACCCGATCCACGAGGATATGTTTCTTTCCACAATTCATAAACATCTTTGTATGTAGTGTCATAAATCAAATTAATAAAACAACTATCACGTAAACCATTTTGGTTCCAATCGTCAAAATATTCATTTTCATTCCATATTCCATCATTATTTGTATCAGTATATGGTTCTAAATCAACTGAATCAGCCTCTAGCGCTAATGTCATTATTCGAATTGTCTGATAATTTTCTTCATTAAAATTAATTTTAAATAAAGGGTAGCTAGCAAAACTTTCAGTAAAGCATTCTCCTTGTAATAAGGTTAAAGTATCTATAGGCCCAGTTATTGGAGGAAATGACCATGGATCATAATTATTTATATTTATTTGAGGAACATCGTAATCATTATCTTTGCAGGAATAAATTGTTTGAGGTTCAGAGCTAATCTCCATCTTTTCTGGGATTGTTGTAACACCAGATACTGTATCCCCATCAAAGATTGCTTCAACTTTGTATGTCATTCCACCCTGAAAAATATAATTTGAATTTGTAAAATATCTTCCTGGAGAATTAATTACTGGAATTAAATCTATTCTTACTGTATCTCCTACTATATATACTTCCGCTTCATCTATCCATAAATCCATTGAGCTTACATTTTGATTCAAGCTTGCAGATTTAGCGACAAATACTGTATCAACTAAAGGAAAATTAGATCGAAGATTTGCCCACAATACAAGTTTTTCATCATAAGTAGCTTGATCATCATTGATTGAACAAGAAAGAAATATAAAAATTGATAGTATTAGTATTTGTTTCATTTTTAAAAGTATATAGTAAAACCCATGCTAGGAATTATAGGAAATAAGCTTAATGATTTTTGTTGTATTCGTCCTTCGTCTTCTTCATCAACATTAGTTTCTCCAACATCAGGAACTCCGTTACCATTGGAATCATGATCTAATTCTACCCAATCACCATCATCATCTTTTCCATTATTTGTGCTTCCAAGATTATAAATATATGTAAATATATTCTTTTTGTTATATGTGTTAATAATCTGAAAAAAGAAATCAGCATCTCTTCCAAAAAATTTTCCATGCCTTACGACACCAAAATCTAATCGATCATATACTGGATAACGGCCACTATTTCTCGATCCAGGGATTGTGCTAAATGTTGAACTTTGATCTCCTGGAAGTTTTTCTACATAATATCCTAAAATTGGTGTGAAGGCCTGCCCTGATTGCCAAGTCCATTTCCAGTTTACCTCCCATTTTTTATTAAATGAATAATTACCTAAAACATTAAAAACATGTGTGCGATCCCAATTAGTATAATATTCACTTTTTATATCATTTAATTGGCTAGTTAATATTTTTCTAGCAACAGAATTTGTATATGCTACCCAGCCTGTTAGTTTTCCAAATGTTTTTTGTGCAAAAATTTCTAGACCATAAGCATAACCATCAGCAGGAGTAAAAGTATCGCTTATTTTATCATCTGATACATCAGCATCTGTAGAAGAAGTTAGATTTTCAAATGTTAACATATTTTGTAGTTCTTTATAGTATCCCTCAATCTGTATTTTATATGTATCACTAATATATTCTTCATATCCAATCACTGCTTGTTGAGCTTTAGCAGGGTCAATAGAACTATCAACAGCTATCCAATTATCTAATATTGTTGGATTATAATCATCTTGAGCAGTTTGGATGAATTGATGATAATTACCAAATGCCAAATTAATATATCGATCATCAGTGAGAATAAATTTTAAACCCATTCGAAGATCTATATATGGTGTACTCGAGTATACGCTATAATAATTATATCTTATTCCTGGTTCAAATATAAAAACGGGAGATACTTTCCATTTGAGTTTAGTATATACACTAGCTTCTATTGGTTTTTCTCTTAGATAGAATGAAGTATCTTCTAAAAATGTACTAAGATATTTGAAATCAAGTTGTTTTACTTGTATCCCTGAACGCATTTCAGTTTTTGATGATTGAAAAAGCGTTAGATTAGATGAAAGCGTTCGATCAACAATTTCATTTGCATTCTTTAATCCGTCTTCACCACCAAGATTGAAATTTGTGAAGAACTCACTTGTGGCAGCTAAAAAATTTCCAACTAATTTTTCATTAAATACTCTTCGAAACGACATGCTGTATGTATTGTTACCCCAATCTGCTGTTAATCCAAGAGTATTAAAAATTAAATCATCTATTCCTCGATAAATGCTAAATGAAATTCGATCTTTTTCATTTAAATCAGAAAATAAATGTCCTTGCAAATCATAAAAGTAATAGGGCGGTATATTCTCAGAAGTCTTCGGTGGTAGAATCTTAGGTAATAAATAATCAAAATATGTTCTGCGGGCAGATAATAACCATGCCCCTTTGTAGAAAGGACCTTCCATTGTAGTTTGAGCAGATAATAATGAAATACTTGTTTTTCCTTGAAAAAAGTTACGATTTCCTTCTCTGCTTAAAACATTTAACACAGCAGATAATCTTCCACCGTATTCAGCGTTATATCCTCCTTTAATAAGTTCAGCTTCTTTTACTGCATCAACGATAAAATTCGAGAATATTCCACCAAAATGCGTCGGATTATATACTGTGATTCCATCTAAGAGGATTAAATTTTGATCTGTATTACCTCCACGAATTACTAGACCAGTACTAGCTTCATTATTTGTAAGAACACCTGGCAATGCTTGTATTGTTCGGAATATATCTGGTTCTGCAAGAGCAGGCGCAGCTTTTATTATTCGAGGAGATAAGTTTACTCTGCTTGGTTGAATATTGTTTTTACGTTGTAATTTTTCTGCTGATACCTCTACTTCATTAATTTCAAGCGCCTCTATTATTAGAGATATATCCATTTTAATTGATTCGTTTTCTAAAACAACTATATCTTTTTTAAATGTATTATAACCAATATAAGAAACGATTAAGTTATAATTACCGGAACTAATATTTTGTAATACATAATAGCCATTTTTATCTGTAGACATTCCATTTCCAGTTTCTTGAATAAACACATTTGCACCAATTAATGCCTCACCTGTTTCCTTATCAGTAATAAATCCAGATATAGTATTGTTCTGAGCGTAGACAAGTGTATTAATAGATAAAAAGAATAATAAATAGATAATTCTGTAATAAGTAGTTTTCATTAATTAAGCACTCTTCCTTTTCCAGAATCTGACAGATTAATTAATTGTTGGGGAAATGGATGAAAAAATGTTTGTTTTGATAAATAGGGCTGGTCATGCCTTGCCATCCATGACTCTAATATACTGTTAACTCCACTAACGGGAATAATTTGGCATCTTAATTTTTCTAATGTATTTAGAAAATGCTTTTTTTCTTTAGAATTTAAATCTTTTGAAAAATAGCCTAATGCATGCATATGAACATTAATTACTGATCGTTTATTTGGTTTTCTTGAAAATAAATTTTTTAACATTTCAAAATACAATTCTACTGTTTTTTCTGTCGTTCGCTCGGTTAGAGAAGCCAATAATTTACCCATTTTTTTTAAAATAGTTTGATTATACATCATAAATAAATACTTATTTTTACTATGGTATTCAATAAGCTTACCCCTGGATGGTTTTAACATCTCATCTCTAAAATTAGCAATTGTAAATATTGCTGTGAAAAAATGCTCTCTAATCTCTTTATTCTTTAATCGCCCCTCTTCTTCGATAGGTAGATTAGAAAAGTAGTTTAATAATGATTTAGCAAATAAACCTTTGTCTTTGAATCGCACTGAAGGTTTATCTATGCCATCGTATACTTTAATTCCATAAATACCGCATGAAGGTGATCTATTTTTTAATATACAGCCATCAATCTGTTCTAAGTTTTTTATATATTGGTTGCTGAAATTATTCATTTTTGATGTTATATCTTTTTTTGTACTAGGTTGAACTAATTTTATTTTTTTATTCTTATAAATTAACCGAATTGGATCTCTGGGGGTTCCTAAGCCTATTTCCATTTCTGGGCATATAGGAATGAATTCAACATAGTTTTTTAATGAACGTATAATTGAATCTTTAATAGAAAGCCCGTTATATCTACATGTATCAAATTCTAAACATTTACTCACAAGAATTTTAGGTTTAGATAGATTCATATTTTAGGTATAGATAATGTACTAGTTATAATCAGAAAATTTATTTTGTTGACAAATAAGACAAATTTTCAACAGAGAAATCTGTAGGCTGAATATCAAACTCATCATATGCACTGCTGGAATCACAAGTATTGCCTTCTAACAGCATTGTTAATTGATCTTTTGTAATTGGAAATAGAGGGAGCCATTCAAGCATCATTGCAGCTAATTTAATTGGTTCAACAGGCGCAGGTACTTTCCATTTCTTTTTATTAGATGCCTCTGAAATTTTATCAATTAACTCTATCCAGTTATAAGATTGCTTTCCCCCAAGATTATAAATCTTTTTGTATGTGCTTTCCATCTCTAAACTTTTAACAAAAAATTTTGCTGTATCTGAAATATGAATAGGAGACATAGAAAATTTTCCTGCTTTTCTAATATTGATTCCCTCAAAAAATAAAGGAGCTGGTAAAGGAAGGTTTAACATATCATTGCGCAATTGTGTGCAAAATTCAACTGTTCCTTTTGGATCTCCAAATATTAATGAAGGCCGAAATATAGTCCAATCAAGATTTGAGTTTTTGAGATATTGATCAGCTAGAAATTTTGTTGATTGATATTTTGTTCCTTCATATTTAACACCATTTGCACTCATTAGAATAAATCGTTTTACCCCTAATTCCTTGGCAATATCTATACAACGTTTCGCTCCTTCAAAATGAGCATTTTCAAATGTGATACCTTTTTTAGGATATTGTCTAATTAATCCGATATTATAAATTACTGCATCAGCATCCTTAATTGTTTTTTTGATTATTTCTTTTTCAGAAATATCACCATTATTTATGGTGCATTCACTTGACCTTGAAACTTTATTTTCCGATCCAGGTCTTACTAGTAACACCGGATTATGTCCATTGTTTAATAATTCGTCTGTAATATGTTTACCTACAAATCCTGTTCCACCAAACAACGCAACTTTCATATTAATATCTCCATTTTTGAACGTTAAGTATATGATTTGTAATCATTATTTTCAAAAAGTTTATCTATTACTTTTTTACGATGTAGAAATATGTTATTTAAATCTCTTTTTATCCATAAATAGTTAAGTAATCGCCCTAGAAAACCAAAAGGAATGGAGTACACTACTCTATCTTTAATTTCAACGCCACCCTTAACCTTATGAAAAGTATGAGTATGATGCCACATAGCATATGGACCTTTGATTTGCTGATCTACAAACATATTAGGCGGTTCATAGTCTGTAATTAATGTTCTCCAATGTATTGGAATACCCATCAAATAAATATTATAATCGATTAAACGACCTACTTCCATTTTAATAGGATTTGGTGATAATATTTTAAATCCCAACTTCGCAGGAGTAATTACAGATAAATTTTCTGGTTTAGAAAAAAATTGAAATACTTCTTCAATTGGTTTATTAATAAATTGATTTGATTCTAAAGTATATA
>CEPK01007100.1_pt1 | contig 19251 bp, 15 predicted proteins | sample 356231 | NCBI WGS metagenome assembly CEPK01 (sample SAMEA2620259, study PRJEB7988) | marine metagenome | biome: marine biome (ENVO:00000447); feature: deep chlorophyll maximum layer (ENVO:xxxxxxxx); material: "saline water (ENVO:00002010), including plankton (ENVO:xxxxxxxx)" | depth 80 m
CTAAGTGCATTTCAAATTTTTGATATCACAGGACCCGGTGCAATTGAATTTGCAGAGTATTTAGCTGTAAATAAAATAGATGTTCCAATTGGTAGAGCTGTCTACACGCCTTGGCTTACACAAAATGGTGGCTTTCATTCTGATTTAACGATGATGCGTCTCGGTGAAGAGCATGTTCGTGTTGTTACTGGAGCTTTTGATGGTGGCCGTGATCTTTTTTGGATGCGTAAACATATGCCTAGAGATGGTTCAGTTGTTTTGACTGATAGGACTAGAGAAATCTGCACTATCGGTTTGTGGGGACCTAATGCCCCAGAAGTTTTACAGCATTTAACAAATGTTGATCTAACCCAAGAGGGCTCTCCATATGGGCACGTTATTGATGCTGAGATAGCGGGATTGGAGTGTAGTCTCTTCCGAATTTCATATGTAGGCGACACAGGTTGGGAGATTTATGTTTCATGGGAAGATGGACCAGCTTTATGGGATGCATTATGGGAAACAGGTCAAGAATTTGGGATAGTTCCTGTAGGTATAGGTGTTTATGGTCTCACTGGAAGAATGGAAAAGAGCTACAGATTGATGGGTGCAGAACTTGAATCTGAATACAATCCAGTTGAAGCAGGTTTGGCAAGACCAAAAGTGAAAGCAGCAAATTTTATTGGGAAAGAGCCATACTTGAAAATGCGTGATGAAGACCCATCGGCTACTCTTTGCACACTTACGTTAACTGACCAGACTGATTCACAAGGCAGGCAACGTTATATGCAAGGTGGTAATGAGCCGATTTTGACACTTGATAATGAACGGATCCTCGATTCAAAGGGACGAGTATCAAGGGTTACAACCGCGGGTCATGCTCCGTCAGTAGGAGAGTATGTTCTAATGTCCTATTTGCCTCCTGAGCATGCTGAAGTAGGAACAAAATTGCAGGTGATGTATATGAATGAGTTATTCCCTGTTGAAGTCGCAGTTGTTGGTCCTGGAGGAATATTCGATCCGGATGACTCAAGAATGAAGAGCTGATCTAATTGAAAATTCTTGTCTGTGTTAAAAGAGTTCCAGCTCCAGGAGCGAGAATTAATGTTACTGATGACGGCTTCGAAGTAGATGCTACTCATTTAGGATTTACAACTAGTCCACATGAAGAGTGTGCGGTTGAAGAAGCAGTTCAACTAGCAGAGGCTCATGGTGGTGAAGTGACTGCGATTACCTTGGGCCCTGAAGCAGCTGAAGAGCAACTTCGCTATGCAGCAAGTGTAGGAGTTCAAAATCTAATCCTTCTCCCCATAGATGAGCCAGATTGGGACCCGCAAAAAACAGCAGATGCTTTGACTAAAGCAATCAGAGAAATAGAAACTTCCGAGGGTATTTTCGATTTGATTCTTTTTGGAAATGAATCGGCAGATGCAGGAGGTTTTCAAGTCGGTATTCGTGTATCTCATCAGTTGGAAAGACCCATTGTAAATGGGATTAAAAATATCGAAATCTCTGGTGATGAAATCCAAGCTCAAAGAGAAATAGATGGTGGGTTTGAAGTTTACAAATTGAGAATGCCTGCTGCGTTAGGGGTTAAGGAAGGCATTAATCTCCCTCGTTATCCGACCATGAAAGGTCGTTTAGCTTCAAAAAAAGCAGAATTAAAATCGCTTCAGTTTTCAGCTGAAAATGGCGGTCAAAAAAGAGACAAGCTTCATCGACCTGAAGAGCAAGTTAGTGAAACTGTAATTTTGGGTAAAGGTCCTGAAGCAGCTCCAGCAATAGTGGATCTTCTCGAAGAGCTAGGGGTTCTTCAATGACGCTTTTAGTTCTTTGTGATCATGACCGTGGCGCGCTGCATGATTCAGTATTCGAAGCTTTAACTTTCGCAAAGTCCATCGCGGATGAAACAAATACTTCAATCCAAGCTGTACTTATTGGTCAGGGATCTGAAGAAGCAGTTGAGTCTCTTCTTTCTTTTGGTGTTGAGACAGTAAATGTTGCTTCGCATGATTCTTTAACTGATTATGGACCAGAAATTTGGGGCGAGACTCTTGCACAGATGGTGGATTCAACTTCAGCAAAAATAGTTACAGCATGTGGCACAGATAGAGGAAATGAAGTGCTTGCACATGTTGCAGCACGATTGAACATGCCTTTTTTGGCGAATTGCCGAAATGTTAGAATTGAAAATGAAACATGTTTTGCAACAAGGATCCAATGGGGGGGTTCGTTGCTGGAAGACGTTAGTTCTGATGCGGAAATACAAATTTTTTCAGTTGAACATCATTCGATAACTCCAGAGCCTCTAGACCATGCAGGAAACGGAACAGTTGTAGAATTCTTGCCTGAACTTGATCCGAAGTTTGACAGGACAATAGTCGTTGACAGAGTGGTTAGAACTCACGGAATTACACTCACGACCGCACCAGTTGTAGTAGGAGGAGGGCGTGGTGTTGGGTCAGCAGAAGGTTTTCAATCTCTTGAGGAGTTAGCAGAAGAAATAGGTGGAGTGGTGGGCTGTTCGCGAGCGGTTACAAACAATGGATGGAGACCGCATAGTGATCAGGTTGGCCAGACTGGTACTAGAATTGCACCAGAGATTTATATAGCCAGCGGAATTTCAGGAGCTATCCAACACTGGGTTGGGGCGATGGCAGCTAAAAATATTCTGGCGATAAACACTGATCCGGAAGCAAATATGGTCGTAAAGGCTGGTTATGCGGTGTTGGGTGATCTGCACGAGGTGATTCCAGCAATCACAGAAGAGATTCGTAATAGGCGTTCTAAGTAAATCTACTAGTAGCTGTTTAATTCTCTTTCCAGATTTCTTACAAACACTCCAGATCTGGGTTTAGGCATCAGGTATGAAGACTTAGGAGGCATCAATTCACCAGCTTCAGCTACTGCCATTAGGTCATCAATAGTTAGAGGGTGCAATATGAAACCAACCCAAGAATCTGACTGACATCGTTCTCTTACCACATCTATACCCAAAGGACCGGGAACATAGTCAATTAACTTATGAGTTCCAGGATTTTCAACTTCAAAAATTGGGCCAAGGATTTCATCCTGCAATATTGAGACATCTAGTTGATCAACCAAACTAGAACCACGAGATTCGGGAAGAGTCAAACGGTACCATTCGTGATTCAAAAGAACCCCTATTTCCCCAGCATGTCTTGGTATTGCTTCATGTTCCACCTTCGTCATTTCACATACTGAATTAATTTCTTCTAAAAGTTCCTCGTTGCTTCTACCTTTTGGATCGCCTACTCTCCGGTGGAAAGGTAGAACTAGCATTTCGTTGTTTGGAAAAAGCACTGCTTGGGTCCACTTTAAAGGGTCGTAATTTTCAACTGAATTTCTTAATGCTTCTTCTGCAGCAGCCATTCGGTGATGCCCATCAGTTATGTATAAAATTTTCCCTTCTAAAAGCGTTGACAGTTCATCCACATCTTTTCCAGAAATTCTCCAAACCGTTTGTTTCATCATTTCATTTTCTGTCAAAAGAACCGGATCACTTAGTGTGTATTTATTGATCGCTTTTTCGAGATATTGATCGTTTTGGTAAGTCAAAGAAATCGGACTCGATGAAGCTCCGACTGTAACTAGATGGCGAGACATAAGTTTAGAGCGTTCAGGTCTGACTTTCTCATGTCTCAAAATTTGAAGATTTTCATTACCTTCAACAGGAACCAGACCAACAATTCCTGTCTGCGAATGAGAGGTCCCGTTATATGGAATTTCAATTTTGTAAATGAAAAGGGAAGGTGTATCAAAAAACTGGTAAACATCGTTTTCATAAAGCAACTCCATAGATTTCTTGCATTCAAGCAAGAGTTGTTCTATATCATTCTTTTGGCCCTCTGGCAGATCTTCCGAAGATCGTGTGACATTTAGAAAACTAAGCGGGTTTTCTGAAATTATTTCCGCTCTTTGCTCTGGGCTGTAGGAATCGTAAGGTCCTGTAGTTACTTTTTCTACCCATTCGGGCTTTACCACGAGACCGGGAAACGGGTTTAGTTTAGGCATAATTAACGATTACTCAACTGGACATGAATGACATTATTAATTTGTTTCAGTTGCATAAGTGCATCTTTTGAAACCTCGCCTGATACATCGATTGTCGCTAGCGCAGCTTTCGAGCCTTCAAAAATTTTGTTCTGCATTGTTTCAACATTTAGATCCTCTTTTCTGAAGATTTCGAAGATCTCAGCTAAAACACCCACCTTGTCATAGTGTCTTATTGTCAAAGTTGAACTACCGATTCTTTCTTTGGCCATGTTTACACAATTAATAACATTCCCATCGCGGAATGAATCTATGACTTCAATTGTTTTTTCTACGGTCGCATCTTGTGCTTGTTGAGTTGACGCTCCTATGTGATGGGTACCAATTACATTTGGATGTTCGGCGAGTTTCGACGAAAAGTCTCCAGTTCCCGTTGTTGGTTCATCACAAAAAACATCCAAACCTGCTCGGATATCTTTCTCATCGAGAGCATCAAGAAGAGCATCCTCATTAATTATTTCTCCACGACTTGTGTTAATAAGAATTGAACCCGGTTTCATCAATTGTAGAAATTCCTTGTCAACGAAATTTTTGGTTTCAGAGTCGCTAGGTATATGTATTGAAATGACATCAGATTCTTCAGTTAAGTCCTCTATCGTGTCGACGAGTTTTATGCCAGTTGAACGAATTTTTGATTCGGCTTCTGGTTTACGGGTTGCTTTTTTAGCGATAACTGTCATTCCGAAGGATTTAGCTCTTTCAGCGACCGCTAACCCAATCTCACCTAAGCCAATAATCCCAATGGTTTTACCAAACAACCCTTGAGCTTTGCTGTACATTTTTTTGTTCCACTTACCTTCTTTGAGGTCTGCTGTGGCTGATGGGATGTGACGATCAATAGCGATCATAAGTCCCATAGTTAACTCGGCTACTGCGATAGAATTTGTTCCGGGTACATTACAAACATAGACACCAAAATCAGCTGCCGCTTGACAGTCGATTGTGTTTACTCCGGCTCCCGAACGAACGACAAGGCCTAACGAATCAGATTTCTCAAATACTTCAGAAGTTACTTCTGTGCTTCTAACCACTAGAACTTCTATACCTGAGATTTTTTCAGGAATTTGCTCTGCAGACAGATCAGGCTCGACGATACATTCGTAATTTTTTTCACGGAGGATCTCTATTTTGTCCTCCGGAAGTGAATCGGCTATAAGTATCTTCATTTTTTCTCCTCAGTGCGCTACAACCGGTAATAAAACGGGAAGCAGGGACCCTCGGGATCAATACCAGTCTAGTCGGTTCTAAGGATTTTGAATTATTTTTTATCGGCTGCGTGGGAGGCCAAGATGCCTTTCAGCGATGTTGTTTCGGTTGATTTCACTTGTTCCTCCATAGATCGTAGTAACAGGAGCATGACGAGCGTCATAGTCAATCCACCCAAATGCTGCTGCATCCTCTGCACCAAAACTTAAAAGACCTTCAGCTCCTGCCATTTGTTGGAACCAACCGACCACCTTCTGATATTCCTCAGAGGCATATATTTTTGCCATAGAACCCTCAACTCCCGGCATTCCTCCGGTTGCAGCTATCCATGCTGCCCTGAGAGTTAGTAGTTGTCCCACCTGGTTTATTATGGCTGTGCGGGCTATTCGTTCCCTCATGAGAGTGTTATTTATCATTAAGCTTTCGTTTTTAGACGGTGTGGTTTCAGCCCAGTTAATTGCATGTTTTAGAAGAGGCACTGCAGGGTTTGTTCCTCCCATAACGCCTCGCTCCAATGCCAAAGCAATTCCCATCACTGACCATCCATCGTCTACTTCACCCAAACGCCATTGGTCTTCCACTTCTACATTGTCGTAAAAAGTCGCATTGGTTCTTTCTGAAGCCATAGTAGGAACAGGTTGAATTTCAATTCCTGGAGTAGCCATAGGAACCATAAACATTGTCATCCCTTTATGTTTGGGCACCTCAGAATTAGTACGAGTTAATAAAAGAACCCAGTCTGACTCGTGGGCCATTGTCGTCCACATCTTTTGTCCGTTTATTATCCACTTATCTCCAACTTTCTCAGCCTTCGTAGTGATTGAAGCAACGTCCGATCCATAATCTGGTTCGCTGTAACCTAGGCAACAATTATGTTTCCCAGTAAGTAACTTTTTAAGAATCTCTTCATGGTGAAATTCTGTTCCAACAGCATTGATGATCCCAGCAACCAGCATTGTTACCGCTAGACCGTCATATGGCGCACCAGCTTTTTCGAGTTCATTGAACAAAAGGTACAACTCCACTGGGTCACGATCCCCGTAACCTGGCACCGCTCCTGCCAATAAACCTTCTGAAGCTAGAGCCTCATTAAAACTTTTATCATTGAATGTCCCTGTTTTATGCATTTTCGAAATTATTTCTGAAGTCAGATTATTTTCGATGAAGCTTTTAACCTGAGAACGGAAATCAATTGCTTTTTCAGAGAGTTCAAAATCCATTATTCAGCCCCACTATCTTTTAGAAGAAGGTCAGCGAGGTGGAGGCATTCTTCTGAAGGGCTGTTGAGAATTTGAGACCAGGCTCTGGCTCTGCGGTAAAAAAGTTGTATGTCATATTCTTCTGAGAATCCATAACCTCCGTGGTAATGAAGACCGCGATCTGTTGCCTGCAACGATGTTTCTCCAGCAAAAACAAGTGACATCGATGCAAGAGTAGCGAAGTCAGAGATTTCATTGTCACCTAAATTTATTTCACCATTTTTTTGCCTGTCTCCAGCCCAAGCTGCTTTATTTACTAGAAGGCGTGCACCGTCACATAAACCTGGTAAATCTGCTAAACCATGTTGAACTGCTTGAAAACTTCCAATAGGTTTGCCAAATTGGTGACGATCTTTCACGTAGCTAACAGTCATTTCAATTGAGCTACGAGTAATGCCAACTAGAAAAGCCGATATTAGGGTTTTCCATTCGTTTAGAGCTCTATCAAAAATTTCTATTGCTTCTTCACCTTCTGCAATAACACTGAAGTTTTTCAATTCACGGTGTGCTATCGGAAGGTCTCCATGATTAGGTAGGGATCTATTAGGTGGTTCATCTTTTATTAGTATGATTTTGTCCTCGTGCAAAGCAATTAATCTATTTGCGATGGCACCTGATGGGACTGACTTGGCAACTTCTTTTGTGGTGGGTCTTATTGCGATTCCAGCAATTAGAGCTCCAGTTAATATCTCTGTTTCCAGAACGTTTAATTTTTCCAAAACCCTTGACGAGACTATGTGGTCGATAATTGGTAGAGGCGCTATATGTGCTCCGGCTTCTTCTGACATAATGGCCAGTTCAGACAATGAAGCGCCCCCGCCTTCTGGTAGTGAAACTCCCATTCCATGTGCGCCGGTTTCGGCCAGTCTTTCCCAAGCTTGAGAGTCAAAACCTAAGGGCACGGAGTTTCTAGCACTTTCGGGTCCGGTTTGTTCAATAAAGAAATTGGAGAAAACATCCTTAATCGTCTGTTGGTCAACATTCATTCCTAAATCCACAAGTAAATCTTATCTAGGCTCCGTTAGTGGAATTGCATGGGAAGTAGATAGTGTCCGTTTATGGAACAAAATATTGAAGGTTCAGAGGGTATTGATGTCGAGCAGATTGGCTCTCAGGTAACTATTACGCTGAATCGCCCTGAAGTTATGAATGCGATGACAACACAAATGTTTGCAGATTTTGGACGAATCTGTAGAGATATTTCCAGAGACGAAAGCGTAAGAGCGGTTGTTATTACCGGCGCTGGAGATAATTTCTGCTCTGGGGCAGATGTAGGAGGACAAGGAAGCAAAATAGATTCCGAAGTAAAACGTTCGCATATAAAGAGCATGAGACAGATAAGTGAATCTGTATTAGCCCTAAACGAAATTCCCCATCCTGTTGTTGCCAAAATAAGAGGTGTGGCGGCCGGTGCAGGTATGAATCTTGCATTGGGTTGCGACTTACTTATTGCTTCAGAAAGTGCCAGATTTTCAGAAATTTTTGCTCGGAGAGGTTTGTCGATTGATTTTGGAGGTTCATGGCTTCTCCCACGACAAATAGGTATGCATCGAGCCAAAGAACTGGTTTTATTGGCTGAAGTTATTGATTCCACGGAAGCTGACCGTATTGGTCTAGTGAATCGGGTAGTAGCTGACAGTGATCTTGAAGTAACCGTGCAGGAAATCGTCGATCGTTTATCGTCTGGTCCACCTGTTGCACTTTCGATGAGCAAAAAATTGCTTAATGCTGGACTTAATTCATCTTTGAGTCAGTCTCTTGAGGCCGAGGCACAAGCCCAGTCGGTTAATTTTGAAACAGAAGATGTTAAAGAAGCAGCGATTGCTTGGATCGAAAAACGATCTGCGGTTTTTAAGGGTTATTGAAAGTTTTTTAAATCGTTTTCGGAGGAAACCCAGGACCTTCTCTGTCATTACCTGACATGTCGGCATTTAACCTTGATTTTTCCATCAAAGTTTTTACAACATTAGTAAGGTCTGATGGTTCGTCTCCTTGTGTTTCACTAGGCCCGAGGTGCCAACCTTCAGCAATGCCGAGCTTGTCACCGCGTATATCGAACACACGCCCAGTCACATTCTGTGCTTCTTCGCTGCAAAGCCATGTTGCTATTAGAGCAATCCACCTTGGGGACATTGATTCACGAAGTTCGTCGCTTACACCATCACTTCCACCCATTAAAGGTTCAGTAAGTCTAGAAATTGCAGTTGGTGCTAAGCAGTTAACTGTTACACCGTATTTAAATAGTTCTTGTGCTGCTATAACACTGAAAGCAGCAATTCCCGCTTTTGCTGCACCATAGTTAGTTTGGCCAACATTCCCATAAATACCGGAAGGTGATGAAGTGTTAATTACGCGACCAAAAGTTTCACCACCTGCTTTCACTGATTCTCTCCAAAAAACTGAAGCATGATGTGTTGGAGCGAAAGTTCCTTTCAAATGAACATTGATCACGGCGTCCCAGTCATTTTCAGACATTGAAAACAACATTCGGTCTCTAAGAATTCCAGCATTGTTTATGAGTATGTCTATCCTTCCCCAAGTGTCAACGGCTTCTTGAACCATCGCTCCAGCAGCTTCAAAATCGGCTACATTGCAGCCATTAACTATTGCTTCGCCACCCATTTCTTTAATTTCATTTACTACTTCTTGAGCAGGCGTGAGATCTTCGCCGTGACCTGACTCGTCCCCTCCAAGATCGTTGACAACTACTTTTGCGCCTTCACTGGCAAGCATAAGTGCATGCTCGCGTCCGATTCCTCTTCCTGCACCTGTAACAATAGCTACTCGATTTTTGCAAGATTCATTCATTTTTGTCTCCATATTGTTATTTCTATTTGCTGACGATACATCCCATTAAGGAAAAATCATTTAAGAACTCAAAGTCTTTCAAATTTTTCAAGGTCTAGAGTCCAATTAGAAAGATTTTCATGACCATCTTCGGTAATTAAGACCTGATCTTCTAGTTTTACTCCTTGGCCGCCAGACCTAGACCCAACATATGCTTCTACAGTCAGTACCATTCCTGGTAAAAGAACTCCGTCATAACCATATTCCTCCCAAGCGTCTGGCAGATAAATGTCAGGGTATTCGTCACATTGACCCACCCCATGAAAGAGACATGAATAATGACGGTATTCATCAACTGGAGGGGTCCAAGAATTATGTGTCAATTCATAGAAAGTCGTTCCAGGTTTAAGCAATTCGGTATTTCTGTGCATTTGCTCTACAGCTAGTGAGTGGACTTGACGCTGTTGTTTATTGGGTTTTGCATCACCACAAATCCATGTTCTTGAAATGTCCGTCATCATTGAATAAGGACCCACAAAATCAGTGTCGAAAGCCACAAGATCACCCTCATTGATGATGTTGCTACTTGATTCTTGAAACCAAGGATTGGTTCTCTGTCCCGCAGAAAGAAGTCTGCACTCCATCCATTCCCCATGTCTTAAAAGCATCTCAGACCACATAGTTGCCCAGAGTTGGTTTTCAGTAATGCCAGGTTCCATTGCTTCGAATGTCTTCTGACAAGAGATCCAAGTTGTTTCCACAGAGCATCGCATAGCTTTTATTTCATCCGGCGATTTGATCATTCTGGCTGACTCCATGATTTTCGTTCCCTCAACTAAATCCAAACCAGCCTGTTGAAGTGCCTGCGCACCTGCAATGGTGGTTACGTCAACAGCTAAACGACGGTTTGTTCCACCATAAGTTTTGATTAGATCATTTATCTCTGAAGCGAATCTTTGTGCCTGTTCTTCAACTCGATCACCAGCTACAAAATAGAAAAAAGTTTTTGCGGGTCTGACTTCATCCACAAGGTGATTGTGAGCAGATAAGAATTCGCAGTTCGGATAATCGAATTGTATCAGTGGTCCGTCTGTTGCTAAAAAGACGTATCTAGAGGGATTATGTGTAATCCACAGTTGCATGTTCGGGGAATAGGTTGCATACATTTGATTCATAGGATCGAAAAGAAGGATTCCCGCAAGATCAGCCTTTGCAAGTTCAGAACGAATTCTTTTCACCCTGTACTCCATCATGGCTTTTTCATCAGGGAGTGAGAGTCCCTCTTTAGCCCATTCGCTTAAAGCAGGTTCACCTGGACCAAGGACCATTCTGTGCCCTGTGGTGGAAGCCCTGCGTATAAGTGGGTCATTGGGGTTTTCGAAATTTTTTCCTTGTGCTCCCATAAAATTTGTTTTCTTTTAATTTCGCATTCGAGATCCGTCAGGATCAAATAGTGGTTCGTTTATTCTTTTTGCTTCACGGAGAATTCCTAACACTTCAATTTCAAAACCCTCATTTATGTTTGCTAGTTCTGAAGGAAGGTAGCCGAGAGCACAGGATTCTTCCGACCAGTGAGAGTAGCCTCCTGAGGTCGCCCAGCCGACGACTTCACCTCCGTACCATATTGGTTCATCACCAAGGACATCAGAGTTTTCTGCATCAACCACAAAAGCGCAAAGTTTCTTTTCAGGACCTTCTTCCAATACCGAATTAAGAGATTCTTTACCGAGAAAACTTTCTTTATCGAATTTTACGAAATTATCCATTCCAGCTTCCAGCGGATTGTAAATGGGTCTGTACTCACTGGCCCATGCCCCGAAATTCTTATCAAATCTCATACTGTCTAAAGCACGTAGTCCAAAAAGTCCAAGGTCGAATTTTTTTCCAGCATCAATTAACAGATCAAATAGTTTTGATTGAAGAGAAGAGGAAACCCAAATTTCGTAACCCAGATCGCCGGTAAAAGATATTCTTCCTACTAAAGATGGGATCATTTCGATAGCCATATTTTTTATATCTAAGAAGCGAAAATTTTCAGATGATATATCCTCGTCCACCAGATAGCTGAGTAGTTCCCTAGAGGCAGGACCAGCAATTGCCAATCCTGTCATGTCGTTCCCTATCGGTCTGTACTGTGTATTTGAATCAAGTGTAAGGTGCTCAAGAAACCATCTTTGGTGGTAACCCTCAGCTATTCCTGAACCAAACAAAATAAATTTCTCTTCTCCTGAAAATTCGTCAATAAGAGAAGCAACAGTGAAGTCCCCAATAAGTTTTCCTGCCTTATTAAGCATTGGGGCTAGAGATATTCTTCCGCTTTTAGGTATGTTATTCGTCAGTAGCCCTTCTAAAAAGATTCGTGCACCAGTTCCAGTGAATTCGTGTTTTGCAAAACCAGTAATTTCCATCATTCCAACATTTTCTCGGACGTTTTTAACTTCTTCAGCTACCACAGGAAAGGCATTGGAGCGCTTAAATGTGACTTCTTCTATTGGTTCTTTTCCGGATGTTTGAAACCAAAGAGGGTATTCAAGTCCGTATGCAGCCCCCCACACGGCATTTGCTTCGGTAAGTTTGCCAAATATTGGTGAAGTGTGAAGGGGTCTGCCTGCAGGTAGTTCTTCATTAGGAAAGCTAATTTGGAAACGTCTACTGTAGTTTTCGATTACTTTGGTCAATGTATATGAAGGTGTCGTCCAGTCGCCGAAACGTGAAACATCCATTCCCCAAACATCAAAGCCTGGATCTCCAGTTGTGATCCAATTTGCCATTGCTAGTCCGACTCCTCCACCTTGACTTAGTCCCGCCATAACACCACAGGCAACCCAATGTCCTCTTTGTCCCCTAATTGGACCAATTAAAGGATTTCCGTCAGGAGCGAATGTAAAAGGACCATTAATAACTTGCTTGATTCCGGCTTCTGCATAAATTGGAAAGTGTGAAAAACCTATTTCAAGCGAAGGTGTAAGTCTTTCAAGGTCTGGTGTAAGAAGTTGTGCACCAAAGTCCCACGGAGTTGCTTTGGTTTGCCAGGGTACGCATGCTTGTTCATAGGTTCCGAGGAGAAGGCTTTTACCCTCAGCTCTTAAGTATATTTCCCCACCAAAGTCAATGACTCCTCGACCGTGACCATCAGTTTCATCAAGCCAAGATTCTATTTCAGGCAGTTCTTCAGTAAGGAAATACATATGCTCCATAGCCTGAACAGGTAGCTCAATGTTGCACATTCTTCCCACTTCTCTAGCCCATAGACCTCCGGCATTCACAAAGTTTTCGCAATTTATTGTTCCCTTATCGGTGACGAGATCCCAGGTGCCATCAGATTTTTGAATAATTTCTTTCACCCATGTGTTTCGTTCTATTTCAGCCCCCAAGGATCGTGCTGCAGCAGCGTAAGCATTAGTTACACCTGAAGGGTCGACATGTCCGCCCACTGGATCCCAAAGGGCACCTACGAAATATTGTTCTTCTAGAAAAGGAACAAGATTTTTTGCTTCCGAAGTGGAGATAATTTCTGTTTCCATGCCTAGGTACCTGCCTCGGGCATGGGCCATTTTTAACCAGTCCAATCTGTCTTCATCATCAGCTAGCATCAGTTCACCGGTTAGGTGGATTCCACAATCGACACCTGTTAATTCTTCAAGTTCCTTGTAGAGCTTTATCGTGTACCTTTGAAGGGCAGCAACGTTTGGATCGCCATTCAAGGTGTGCATGCCTCCAGCTGCGTGCCAGGTTGAACCAGCAGTAAGTTCCTTTCTCTCAAGAAGAACAACGTCGGTACAACCAGATTTGGTTAAGTGATAGAGAACGCTACAACCGACAACTCCACCACCTACTACAACTACCTGTGCTCTATCTTTCAATGTGTTTCCTTTCCTAGTAGTCGGTTGGAACTCCACCTTCGGCGACTCTTCTTTCAAGATATTCATCTAGTTCGTGACGGATATTTATATCCATGGGTGGTTCTTCATGTGCTTCAATTAGTCGTTCTGCAATCTTTTGGGCCCTTTGGTGGGCTTCTACACGGCCGCTTTCATCCCACGATTCATAATTTCTCCAATCAGACACCATTGGGCGAAAATGTTCTGTTTTGAAACGCTTTTGGGTGTGTTCAGTTCCGAAAAAGTGACCTCCGGGTCCTACTTCGGCAATTGCTTCTATAGCTAGGGTTGCGTCATCGACGGTAATAGGTTCAAGCATAGAATTGACCATGTTAAGAACATCTGCGTCTATAACCATTTTTTCGTAGGAAGCCAGAAGACCGCCTTCTAACCAACCCGCCCCATGCATTAGAAGATTGACGCCTCCCATGATTGCGCCCCAAATCGAAATAACGCTTTCGTACATTGATTGTGCATCTACGCTATTTGATGCGTTTACATTAGATGATCGGTAAGGGACTCCGTATCGTCTGGCAAGTTGACCTCCGATAAGACATGCCTTCCAGTATTCAGGTGTTCCAAATGCTGGTGCCCCAGACTGCATGTCGACATTTGAGGTGAATCCCCCGTAAATAACAGGAGCCCCTGGATTAACTAATTGAGTGTAGGCAATCCCTGCTAAGGCTTCAGCATTTTGTAAAACGAGTGCTCCTGCAACAGTTATTGGAGCCATAGCTCCTGCCAAAGTAAAGGGAGTTATGCAAATAACTTGATTTCGTGCAGACATTTCTTGAATTCCATGAAGCATTACTGTGTCGTATCGCAACGGCGTGCTTGCATTAATAACTGAAAAAATTGAAGGTTCTGAGTTGAAAGTATCGTGGCCGACACCTCTTGCTATCCGAGTTATTTCCATTCCGTCAATGTTTCTTTGTCTCCCGAGACTGTAAACGAATGGTGGTTTATCAGAAAGAGTTACAGCATCATGAGTCGCGTATAGATGTCTAACTGAAGCATGTATGTCAGTTGGTTCTACTGGATAACCAGCAGTTGTGTGCAAGCAGTTAAGCATTTGAGTTAATTTGATGAGGTTGCGAAAATCCTCACGATTGCCATCACGACGGTCTTTTCCTAAGCCGGTTACGAAAGGAGGACTGGCCACTGCTGTGTAAGTAATCCACTTACCACCCATAATGAAATCTCTTTGAGGTGAAATTCCATGCATTTTGAATTCGCTTGGTGCAGTTGAAATCAGTTCCATTACCATTTCAGGATCAAATCTCACTTGCTGGTCATCGACAGACGCTCCTGCATCTGCTAGTTGCCGACATGCAGTCTCATCAAGAAAAGCTATTCCAGTTTCTGAAAGAACTTTGAGTGATGCATTATGAATAGATTCTAACTCATCGTCAGAAACGGCTCTTAAAGGTTCGAATCTGTGCTTTGGTTGGAATGATGGAGGTTGTTCTATTTTTTGTAAAGCTTGATTTCTTCGCTCGTTTCTACCTCCACGTCTACGCTCATTTGACATAAAGCTCCTCCAAAAACTCTTCGAATACCATTACTTTTCAAATCCTTCTCTGCCTGAAGGAGGATCGTAAAGTGGGGTTAGTTGAAGTTCTTCTCCATTCCAAGGATTTGCTTTAGCTATATTTTCATTCAGAGTCACACCAAGCCCCGGTTCCGATGATGGTATTACAAGTCCTTCAGAAAACACAATAGGCTTTTCGAGAATTTCAGCATGAAAACCGGACCAATCTTCGATCGACTCTAAAATTAAAAAATTTGGTGTGCAGGTAGCCAATTGAATATTTGCAGCAGCTACTACAGGACCGCAGTAGCAGTGTGGAGCTAGCACAGCCTGTTTAACTTCTGCAACGGAAGCAATTTTTTTACCTTGTAAAATACCCCCGCAACGACCGAGATTGGGTTGGATTATTGAAGCCGCACCATATTCTAGAAGTCTTGCAAATTCACCAACTGTTGTGAGTCTTTCTCCGGCCGCAACCGGAATCGAAGTTCCAGCAGCAACTCGAGCCATTCCTTCGACATCATCAGGAGGAACAGGTTCTTCGAACCACAGAGGATCGTATTTTTCCAGAACTCTCGCAAGTCTTAGAGCTCCTGATGGAGTGAATTGACCATGAGTGCCAAACAAGATGTCAGCACTAGTGCCAAGAGTTTCCCGAAGTGCTCCAACCATTGATTCACAAAACTCCAATTCACTCGGAGTGGGTTGACGACCGTCAAAAACTGAATATGAACTAGCAGGGTCAAATTTTACTGCAGTAAAACCTTTTTGGATTGCAGAAGCAGCTGCTTCAGCAGCTAAAGAGGGATCATTATAGATATTTTTTTCCGTGGAAGGATTATATGTATCTTCTCCATCGGGAGGATAAAGATATGTGTATGCACGTAACCCTTCGTGAACACGACCTCCTAAAAGCTCATAAACCGGTTTATTACATTCTTTCCCGATTAAATCCCAGCAGGCCATTTCGAGAGAACTAATAACTCCACATAAAGTAGGGTCCGGGCGAAGCGCATAACCCACTCCATAAGAGCGACGCCAAAAAGTTTCAACATGGAAAGGGTTTTCTCCGATAAGAAATCGATCTGCAGTGTCCTCAATCATTTTTGCAATGAGATGAGGATTGAAAGTAGCAGAGTAGGCTTCACCAATTCCGGAAATGCCACTGTCAGTTGTCAACTTTACGAAAATAAAGTAACGACCTCCATGACGTGGCGGAGGATTTGCTACTACAAATGTTTCAACTTCGGTTACTTTCACTTTGGATCCTTTTTCGTGGAGTTAGGACATACAACAGCACGTATTGTCGATCCGCTACGCATTTCTTGAATCGCTTCATTTATTTCATCTAACGCATAAACACTCGAGACCATTTTTTCAAGATTGAGTTTTCCTTCGGTCCATAACTTGACCATTGATGGAATGTCAAAATGTGGGCGAGACGTACCCATTTTCGATCCAAGAATCTGTTGGTTTCTAGCTGCAATCAGACCCGGATCAAATTCCGACATAATTCCATCTTCAGGCATGCCTACAAGCACGAGGGAGCCCATAGGAGCTAAAAGTTTCATTGACATTGAAACAGCTTCAGGCGCTGCTGTTGTAACGAAAGTAAAATCAGCGAGTCGACCGTCATTTATACTTTGAATCATTTTTTCCAAATCTTCTGTTGGGTCTAATGCGTGCGTTGCACCAAATTGGAGAGCTAGATGCCTCTTATTTTCTAATGGGTCTACTGCAATTACAAACTTAGCTCCAGAGATTATTGCGCCTTGTATAGCTGCTAGACCAACACCGCCACAGCCCACGACTACAGTGACATCATCTGGCCCAACTTTTGCAGTATTAAATACTGAACCCAGTCCTGTCATAACGCCGCAACCCAAAAGAGCTGCAAACGTACTGGGCAAGTCTTCAGGTACAGGCACACATTGTGAAATATGAACTACTATTTCTTCTGCAAACCCTGCAGCATTAAGACCATGTGTGATTTGTTCGCCTGCTTTTGTTCTTATCGGACTTGTCTCGTGTAGTCTCAGTTTTCCCGTGCAAGCAACGTCATGACCTCTTTCGCAAGCTAAACAAAGCCCACAGGTTCGAATAAGAGAAACGACTACCGGGTCTCCAACATTTAACTCTGTTTCAGTGTGAGGACCTATTTCCGCTACTTTTCCGGAAATTTCATGTCCTAAAACAACGGGGTATTCAATTGCCCAACCTCCATCAATGTAAGTGATATCAGAGTGGCATATTGCGCAAGCATCGACAGTTACACGAACTTCGTCTAGTTCCGGAGACGCCAATTCAATTTCTTCAATAGTTAAGTCTGAATTTGGTTCATGGCAAACAGCCGCTCTGATAAGAGTCATTGAAAATTCCTAGACATCAGCGAATAATACTTTCAACTTTCCGAAATGGAATAGTCGAAAGCAATTTTGCTTTAACTAGCCAAGAATGATTTCTGAGACTTCACGCAATTCATGGGATGTACGTGCGGCGATATTTAACATGGTTATAGGGCTATCTTCGAAAGCTTGAAGACGATCACGGATTCGATCAGTTGGTCCGACAAGACTGATTTCATCGCAAAAATCACTGGGAACAGCTGCAATTGCTTCTTCACGCTTGCCTTCTAGAAATAAATTCTGTATTTTTTTTGCTTCATTTTCGAATCCCATACGAGACATTAATTCAGTATGAAAGTTCTTACCTTTTGCGCCCATACCACCTATATAGAGGGCGATGCTCATTTTTATGGGTAGCAAACCTGATTCGATATCATCTGTGACATTAACAATCATATTTAGTGGTATTTCAAAGGTTTCTTTTCGATTCGAAATAACGTCACTGTAAACCTCCTGACGGTAAGGGGAATAGTAGAGCGGCAACCAGCCATCAGCTATTTCACAAGTCTGGGCTACATTTTTTGGCCCCTCAGCACCAATGAAAATAGGTATTTCTGTTCGAAGCGGATGCGTCATGATTTTGAGAGGTTTTCCAAGATCGGTTGAATCCGGCCCCCTGTAGGGGTGCTGAAAGAACTCACCTTCATAGGAAAGGTAGTCCTCGCGCTCAAAGGCAGTCCTCAGTATTTCAACATACTCACGAGTTCGAGCTAAGGGACGTTTAAAGGGCTGTCCGTACCACCCTTCCACCACTTGAGGACCCGATACTCCTATCCCAAGAATTAATCGACCTGAAGAGAGGTGGTCTAGAGTTACAGCGTGCATCGCACAAGCGGTAGGTGTGCGAGCTGCAATTTGAACAACGCTTGTACCTAAGCGAATCTTGTCAGTTACAGCAGCTAAATGGGCTAAAGGAGAAAAAGCGTCGGAACCCCAAGATTCCGAGGTCCACACAGTGTCCACGCCTAATTTTTCAGCTTCCTGTGTAAGTTCAACCCAGTCTTTAGGAGGTTGGGCTGACCAATACCCCCAAATCAGTCCCAGTTTCATTCAATGCCTTTCTTATTTTTACCCAATGTATAGCTGTATTTAATATAAATATCACTCCATAGTGGTTATAAGCTCTGTTGCCTTAAATGCTGCCCAAACTGTGTCACCAGCGCGAAGTTTGAGAGTCTGAAAAGCATTCTGGGTAATTTCAGCCATGAAGTTTATTCCACCTTCCAAATTCACTCGTACGTTCTGACCAATAGGGTTTATTTCCAATATCTCTGCTTGTAGAACGTTTCTGGGGCTACCTGCAGGTTTTTCTCTGTAAAGAGCAATGGCTTTTGGCGGTATAACTATATTTACAAGACCTTTAAATGGTTCGCTTAAAATCAGCTCTACTCCTTTTTCGGTTGTGGCTATGAGTCCATCTGCTGAAGCGGTGACGAAGTTTAGTTCGACAAGAGAAGCAGAATAGGCCGTTGCAGGGAAACTCTTCACTTCATTGGGACTCCCTGATTGGGTTATCAGACCATTTTCTAAAATAAGTAAATGTTCAGATAAGGAAGCTGCTTCAAGGGGATCGTGTGTGACTAGTAAAGTTGTAATTTCTCTTTGTGTTTTCAAGTAACGGTGAATAATTGTTTTACTCTTTTCATCAAGACCTGTTGAAGGTTCGTCGAGTAAAAGTATTTTAGGTTTCGATGCAATAGCTCGGGCAATCGCTACCCGTTGTGATTCACCTCCAGAGCAGCTACCTGCTTTTCGTTCCTGCAGATGTGTTAATTCGAATAAGTCAATTAATTCACTTGCTTTTTCTTTAGAAGACCTAGGGCTGAACTCGACATTCTGTTTCACAGTTAAATGATTAAATAGCACCTGGTTTTGAGGAACCCAGCCAACATTCCTATGACGCGGTTCAACAAAAGTCTTTCCTGAGTCCATCACTTTTGTGTCTATTTTCAATTCACCTGAAGTTAGTTTCTCTAAACCATTTATTATTTTTAACAACGTCGATTTGCCTGAGCCGTTGGGTCCAAGGATGCTCACTGTTTTATTTCGCGCGACTTCAAAGTTCACTTTCAAACTAAAGTGCTCGTGCTTCAAAGAACCGTTCAAATAAAGCATTGTTATTTACCCGG
>CEPK01037975.1_pt1 | contig 19227 bp, 27 predicted proteins | sample 356231 | NCBI WGS metagenome assembly CEPK01 (sample SAMEA2620259, study PRJEB7988) | marine metagenome | biome: marine biome (ENVO:00000447); feature: deep chlorophyll maximum layer (ENVO:xxxxxxxx); material: "saline water (ENVO:00002010), including plankton (ENVO:xxxxxxxx)" | depth 80 m
GATGCTCACGGCGATTTATTCCTGGCTGATGAACTATCACCTGACAATATGCGACTCTGGAAAAAAGACACCAGAGAAAGGTTCGACAAGGATCTCTTTCGAAAAGATGAAGGAGACATTGTTGAAGCATACAAGCACATCCTTACACAACTAAGACAATTCGTACAATGACTGAAGCAAATGATTTAATTGCTCCACCAGAAGTAGAGACACACGGATCTCTATCTGTTGTAGTACCGATGGATGATATGAAAGTAATCATCCAACAACTTTGGAAGTCACGTGCTACTGAGAAAAAAGTTGGAGAGTTGTACCATAAATACAAAGAGCTCACAACTTTTGATGATGATAGTAAGTGATGTTGCTGACATAATTCGTAGTGCAGTTAAGTCACTTCCCATTACTAAGATGGAGTGTGACTTTCCTGAGATACATAAGGATGACGTTCACATTATCAATGAGATGTGGCACTGTCCTGGTCTTCGTAAGTTGCACCTAGAGACAGGTTACACTAAGAATCTTGAGGTATTACATTGTGTATTGTATCCTGACCCTGCTTATCCTATCCCTATTTTCGGATGCGATATTGTTGCTAATGATAAGACAGTTACTGCAGCAATCGTAGATGTAAGTCCAGTAAGACATATAAATCAGATCGATATTTATCCAGCGGTCGCACGTATTTCTAATCGTTTCCACTTCAAAGAACGTAGAGTGCTTCCACTGTGGAGTGATGAGATATTCTCACCACACTGTAAGTTTATGAGATTGAAAACATATAAAGAGAGGATTGATTATTGCTCACTACTATCACAACTGTTGACTGTATACTGTGGTCTAGTCGCTGAAGTAGACTTAGATACTGACTGGGTTAACACTATGCTCAGGTTAGATGATCAAATCTATTACTGTAATCAGCAGAGAAAGAATCAGAAAACAATCGCCGTACTATCTAAGTGGTTTGATCCCCTGTGGGCAAGGAATTATATTGATACAATATTATTTGACAAACCTAAGATGTAATAAGGTTAAATAATACTACTAATAAGAATATTTTATGCTCTCTACTCAATACCGTCTACGTTTAGAAGCAATCTGTAAAGACATCGCTTCTGGAGTTGAAGTTCCTTTATCTGATATGATATGGGCAGAGAAACTATCAAAAGCAAACACATCTGCTAGAGGTATGCTAAGTAAAGCAAGAAGATTATCCATAGATCCAACGGATTCTTTTCTGAATGAGTTGAACATAGGAGACCCCGATTCAACTCAACACAGGAGGGGTTTCGGAGATCCACAAGACGTGGTGGATTGGTTTCACCAAGAGAGACCTGATGACTGGAGACAACGAGACTAAATACCTGTAGTAAAACAGTGTAAATGTCTGGCAATAACGCCTGGTTCGAACAAAATTGTGATCCTGATGACGTAGTAGAAAGTGCTGAACCCGTTGCGTCAGGTGGAGGTCCTGTTGGTGCACCTGGTGGTGGAGCTGCACCTAATACTGTTAATGCTGTCATCGAAGATCTTATTGGACAGTGTTACGGTCAACTCACACCTAAGAAGCCAAACTTTAAAGACGATGATGACGATGACGATGATGATACATTTGAAATTGATTGGGGTTTCATATTACCTCAGCTAACTGGACACGGTTGGCCAGTACCATCGATAGACAAGATAAGATTAACAATACCAACAACAGACAATCCAGGTACCCCTAACATATGTTTCGGTGAGAATGGTGAAGAGATATCTTGTGACCACGAGAAGAACCCTGACTTAGAGGATTGTATTAAAGAACATTTGAAGTGTGTCTTTAAACCTTACGTTGGTGGTGCTTGGAAACCACCAGCAGCAGACTGCGATTCATTTGTACCATCTTCAATGTTTGGTACAACAAAGAAAATATGTGTACAGGATTGTGTAACAGATAGAGTACCAGTATACGAACATATATTAGGTGCTACTCCTACAGCTACTGCTAGTTTTAGTGACAAAGATACTATTACAGTAACAGGTAGTGGCACGTGTCTCTGTACCTTGGAGCATAGATGGAAAGATCAAGAGTATACTGCTGGCACTGCTGTAGATACTATTACTGTTGATGGTACTACATTTACCCGTTCAGGTACCCGTGGAAAGACGACAAAGACTCTCTCATTAACCGCAGGAAATTATCCCATAACTTATGGAGGTTTACACCCCACTGGTGGATATAATATTGAGGTGAATCAAGAGTACGGTACTAATAAGACTGTCGTATTCAGAGATGGACACGGTTCTGATGTTAACGGTAGGTTTAGTATTCTATCTAGCAACATATCTTCTGATCATATGTACAGCTTGAGCCCGACAGCCCCAGCTGGGTACATACAGAACAGTACACCTATGTTCTATGCACACAACGTGCAACAGGCACGTGGTGCGTTCCCTGTGTACGTGTCATACTCATCTCAAGCAGTAGATCATATGCTTACCACTGACCCAGCTGGTGAGAAAGCAACGATGGATGCTCAAGGGTTCGGTGCACGGGATGAGATAATGTTCTACGGGTTCACAGACAAACAGGATATGATTTCAGAGATGATGGATGGAGAATCTCCTGTGGCTCTTTATAGGTATTACTCCCCTGAAAGTCAGGATCATATGTATACTCTGACTCCTATTGGTGGTCCTCCTATTGAAGCTAACCTAGAGGAAGGATATTATATGCTATCAAGTAAGGCAGAGACCTATCTAAACTTTACTTTTAATTGTAGACAGGGATCAGCAAGTTATGACAACACAATGGGATTCTATCTTTGTAATGCTAACGATGAACCTGTACACGGTAGAGTTATACTAGAGAACGCAACTGATGCTAGTGGTACGTTCACTTACAAAGTACCAGCTGATGAACTGAATCAATACATCCCTTGCAAATTAGGATTCTTTATGATACCTGACGGAGATGGACGTGGAACTTCTCGTGGTGATGCAGTAACTTTTAGTACCCTTAATGGTGGGTGGAGAGTAGACCAGAGTGGATCTGCACAGAATAATAATGCTTGGTTCTCACAAAAGCATTTGAATCCTGGTGGTAAAGATATGACCAAGTGGCCTGATAGAACTTGGCAATATTGGGAAGACTTATTAAATGGTGACGATGATTATAATGATATGAAACAGTCATATCATTTACGTTATGGAGATAGTGAGTATCTTTATGAAGGAATACAATGCTATGTCTTTGATAGAGATGCCAACCCAGTCTATGAGGACATCACTTCTGTTGATAAGTGTGAAGAGAGAGTCTTTGATCAACAGTTTGTCAGTTGTTCAATGACAAGGACTGAGTGTGGACAGATGGAAGGAGAGAATGATTATGGATGTGCTGCTTGTACTGGTACTGTTGCATTCAGTACTGCTTGTACACAGAATGTTACTGCACTTAAGGATGCAGACCTAGAGATCAGATCACACGGTGGTATGACAGGTGGTTGGGGTGACTGTACTAAATTTACTTGGTCACTTCATAAGAATGGTACCCAAATATATACGAAGCAAGAAGATGTAAGTAAGTGGAAGAAGATTGGTACACCTTTACTGTCCTTCAGTGTAGAAGAAGGTGATCGTATCACTTGGAAGTTAGATTCTATAGATTCAGGACATTATAATGGTAGGGTTTCACCTGCTATGTCATTAAGGGATGCTAATACTAAGAAGTTCCTAAACACTTGGGAGTTATTGTTGATAACACAGTCAAGTAGTTACAGAACTAATAACCCTGCACAGAACGATGGTAACTTAGCATCACACGAACCAACAGAACCTTGTGGTTTACCTTATACTATTCAGTTGTTTAACTTTGAAGAAGATGGTGATGATGTAACTAAAGAGAACTATACTACTGTGATGACTAATCAAGTAGTTAATACCAATGAACTACAAGTACGTGGTGCAAATCAGGTCAGTGAACTTAAAGTTATTGGAAGTACACCAATAGCAGATATGACTACTGGTGACACAGGATATATTATTACGACTGGTGACTATGATTTCACAGTTAAACTTCAATGGACAGTCCACGATGCTCAGGCTGAAGAGACTAACTGGAAGTTGGTAGAAGTAATTGACTGGGGTAAAGGTGGATACTATGTTGATGATGAGTGTAAATTATTTGTTGGTAAGTATAATAAGACTACTGGTCTATCCAAATATGTTGGATCTTATTACATAGGTTTTAAGGTCACAGGTATCAATGACATTGAATGTCCTGCAACTAGCAGTACACAAGGTAGGATTCAAGACATTAAGATACAAGCATCACACGAGAGAGATCAATCAACACCGAGACAGTTAGATGTATTGGTTGTAGACCAACAGGTTGTACAGACTAATGAGTTCGTAGTTAATATGGATTCAATCTTTGCTAGTTTCTTTAGGTATAAGACAGGTAAGGCAGAGTCCTTCCATCAATATTGGTTACAACAATCTCTCCTAGGTAATGATGTCCTATTCTTTACAGATTATAAGGAGAAGAATGGATTGGAATATAGATTACGTATAAGAGTTACCAGACAAGAGTACTATCAAGCAGGTGATACCTATAAGTTTAAGAAGTATGGATGGTTTGGTAACATAAGGATCCACTCAGTAACAAGTTATGGTAAGAGGTATGCTGAAGGACACATACAACAGATCTCTTGGCCACCTGAAAGATTGCAATATACTAATGGTAAGGAACCAAACTCACCATACTTCCCAGTGCAGACTGGACTACCTAAGAAGGTACAGGTAAGAGATGCTACCAACGCAAGGTTCCAACGTAACGCTAGGTATGCAATCTATCAGTCAATGCACGACAAAAACAGTCAGGTGTGGTATAGTAATCAAAACAGCTATGTACCAACTCAATCGAGGTGGTTTGACATCCTAGCAACGGAGGTAGATTAATGGATGCAGCAGATAGGAGACTACTAAAGTCAACAATGGAACTCCAAGCAATCAACAGAGGATTGAAGAGAGCAGATGGAGACCAAGCAAAAATGAATAAAGAACTTAAGAAAATACGACGATATTTTAAGAGTCCTTTAGCAGAGGTTGCAAGATTGGATAAAACACTATATAATATAACGAAACCCACACAAACTGTCCAGGATGAGCAGAAAGGAGCAGATGCAGCGGGGTTTAACTCTATTGATGGAGAGTCTTCACAAGCCTGATCCTAAACTCAGGAACTGTGCCCGCAATCAAGAATGTTATGACGAACTCATAATGTATAGAGACCATATGATTGGTTATTGTCAAACGTTAATGAAGGAGATAAACGATGATCAATCTTGACGAAAAGTATCATCACTACCTTGAATCAGGTAGAACACTCAAAATAGATGGGTGTAATGAAAAACTACTAGGATATGGATATCATTGCGATGGTAATGAGATCATTGGATATTATTTGACCACTGCGAACTACAAGTTGTTCTATAATATGAATGAACAGTTCCTTAAGCTTGTGCCAATTCGAGAACTGTCACAACCCACTTGACGGTTATCCGCAGTTCCTGATAGTATAAATACTTCTTCAGGACTCGAAACAATCGTAACCCTGTTGGATACAATAAAAAATTCTCTATGTCGAGAGAATTACCATCCGCAGGGTATTTTTATGTCCTTGCGAGATACTATAAACAAACACAATGTCTATTAAATCAACAATCGCTGCAGTAGCAGCATCTCCATTCCTTCTCGCTGGTGCAGCTTTTGCTGGTCCATATGTGAATGTCGAGAGCAACCTAACTTACCCTGATGGAGCATATTCAGGTGCTACAACCGACATCCACGTAGGTTACGAGGGAGTAAATGGAACAGGTAAACTAGGTTACTACGTACAAGGTGGTCCAGCTATTACTCATAGCGAAGCTGCTTCTGATACAGATACAGATTTCTCTGGTAAGGTTGGAGTATCTTATGCTCTTGCTGATGCTACTTCTGTATACGGTGAGCTTTCAGGCATCACTGATGAGGACAGCAATGGCGACTCTCTAGTTAACTGGGGAGCAAAAGCTGGAGTTAAGTTCACTTTCTAATTGACAAACGTCCATTAGATAATATATACTGGGTGGGGATTTTCTCCACCCTTTTTTATTGCTTTAAAACCCTATGTCTGTTCCCAAGAATACTGCAATCTATACTAAAGACGGTTGCCCATTTTGCACGAAGATAAAAAGAGTATATAATGAGAAAGGTTGGAGCTTTCAAGAGTATAAACTTGACGTGAACTTTACACGTGATCAATTCTATTCAGAGTTTGGACACGGTGCTACCTTCCCTCAACTTGTAGTTGAAGGTAAAAAGTTAGGAGGTTGCAATGAAAGTATCAATTTGTTTAGGACTCAGGGTTTCCTCTAAATAGAACTAAGATCTAGGAGGTTTTTATGGAAGAAGTAATAGGTTCACTTTATACCTTTGCACTCTTTGGATCTTTCCTCCTTGGTGTTGTTGTTACCTTTATTGGTAAGAGTTATCTTGACTCATACATTGACAACGCAGCATATGCTAAGTCAATTACACACCCTGAGATGTTAGATGAAAACGGAAACGTAGATCAGTCAGAGTTACTCTATTTGCGTCTCGTCGATGATGATGCTACAATAGATGACAATGACGACGACTAATTAATTTCTTGGAATTACTATGAAACTGATGTTATCTGAAATTATTCAGAAGGCACACAATGCTAAGACTAAAGCAGAGAAGATTAAAATTCTTCAACAAAATAACAGTCAAGCATTGAGGTCTCTATTCATTTGGAACTATGATGATAGTGTTATCTCTGTCATCCCAGAAGGTGATGTGCCTTACAGACCTAACGAAGCACCCCAAGGAACTGAGCACACTAACTTAGCGTTAGAGTCAAGAAAGTTTTACTACTTTGTTAAGGGTGGTGCAGACAATCTAACTCGTACTAAGAGAGAGACGATGTTCATTCAAATGTGTGAAGGATTGCACAAGGATGAAGCATCAATCTTATGTCTTGTTAAAGACAAGAAACTTGGTAAGAAGTACAGAATTACTAAAGCAGTGGTAACGGAAGCGTTCCCTGAAATCAAATGGGGAGGTCGTAGTAAGTGAATATTCTTCACCAGAACTGCGACCCAAAACTTGCTGAAGATAAGAAGTTACCGTACACAGCATACTTAGTACAGTATGAGGTGGATGGTAAAGTTCAGCACGACATTGCTATGGGTAGTCAAGCAGTGGAATTGTTTGATCATTATTATGACAAGTACAAGAAAGACTTCAAATGGTTGAAGCAAAGTGAGGGTAGAATTCCACCAGCAAACTGGCACAATCAAGCTACTCCTCCACGTAAAAAACGTAAGAGGAGGAAGGCAGATGCGGATTCCGAGTGAAGAAATTGAAAACTGGGAGAGCGAGTACGATATGACAATGAATGATGGAAACAGAACTGTCAGGGAACAAGAGATCCTTGAGGGTTCTCCATTAAAATCTAATGAAGGTATGATTTACGGTAGAATGTATGCTGACTGGAAGAAGAGAAAGGGGTATGAGTAACTTTTATAATCTTAAAAAGAAAGTAGATAGGGCAGCAGAAGTTCCCGAAGAGGTTGCTAAAGAGTTAGTTACCTCTGCAATGGTAGGGAAATTTATTGGTGTATACTTGATAGGACCACTGTTATGGATGTTTCTATGGAACTATACAATGCCTTATATTTTTGGAGTGAAGGCGATAAATTACCTTCACGCTTTTTGTATAATTACTATGACTAGGTTTCTACAGAATGACAAAGACTAAAGTATGTCTCGTCAGTGTTACACCTGACGCTGAAAAAACTATAGGATACATCGCAAGAGTATCCAACCCTAAGAACCAAGACAATCCTAATGTCGAGAAACTCTTAGGTTATTGCATCAAGCACGGTCACTGGTCTGTATTTGAACAGGCACATATGACACTTGAGATCAACACTACTAGAGGACTAGCAGCACAGATCTTAAGGCATAGATCCTTTACGTTCCAAGAGTTTAGTCAGCGTTATGCTAACACCGAACTACTTGGTACTACAATTGAACCACCTGAACTGAGAAGACAGGACTTAAAAAATAGACAAAATTCAATCGATGATATCCCCCAAGATCAGACCGAATTCCTACAGAAAAAGATCGCTCGTTACTTTGCTGAGGGAGTCGATCTTTACGATGAACTCATACGTGAGGGTATTGCGAAGGAATGTGCGAGATTTGTTCTCCCGTTAGCAACACCAACTCGTTTGTATATGACAGGTAGTGCTCGTAGTTGGATGCACTATATTAATCTAAGAAGTGCAAACGGTACACAGAAGGAGCATATGGACATAGCAAACCTATGTCAACGTCACTTCATCTGTAACTTCCCAACCATTTCTAAAGCGTTAGGGTGGTGTGAAACTGCAACTCAAGATGAAGATTGCGATTGCGATTACAAGAACGAACACCCCGATGGGTGGGACGATTTGCAGCCGTGCCTAAGAATAGATTAATGCCCTTAGAAGTAATCCCACTATTCTCATCCCCAGTTTATGTTGCTAACGATGGTGAAATGCCTGACGTTACCGATGTAATAAATGATATGGAAACGATGGATTACCCACAGAATAATAGTGGTAATGTGACCAGTAATCCTCATACATTAAAAGAGTTACCTCAGTTACAGACTTGGGTATACAAACACGTTCAAGAATATGTGTATGGTATACAAGGAATAGATCCTAAGAAACATACACCAGAGATCACTAATAGTTGGATTAATTGGATGTACGTTGGCGATAGAGCTAATGGACACGATCATTGCAACTCTCAGTTTTCTGGTGTATGTTTTTTAAATGCACCTCCTGGTGGTGGTAACCTTACCTTCCATAGTACTAAACACTTTGTGCTGGAACCACACTTGCAGCATCCGAACCTATATAATGCTACAACCTATGCAATATCTCCCGAACGTGGTATGATATGCATATTCCCTTCAGAATTGATCCATTCAGTTACTCGCTGTAATCAGGACGATGCTAAGGAACCACGTATTAGTCTCGCATTTAATGTTATTTGTAGAGGTGAATACGGTATTCATACGAAACTATTAAAGATCTAATGCCAAATTACGACTTTATAAACAAAGAAACTGGTGAAATTACCGAGGTTATGATGTCTATGCACGATCTCGATAAATATAAAGAAGATCATCCTGAGTTAGAACGCTATTTTGGCAATCAAGTACCTAATCACATTTATGGGAAACCTAAGCAGTCTGATGGATTTAAAGATGTAATGTCTAAGATCCAAAAAGCACATCCCGCTGCAAACCTTTCACGATTCACATAAATGCCAGTTAAAAAGCGTAAGACTACCTCTCAAAACAACAGCAGATCTGCTAAAGCAATGAGAAGGAAGAAGCCAATCGGTATAGACCAACTAAAAGTTATTGAACCACTCACCTCTAATCAGGAGAGAGCGTTCAAATCTTATGCTGCTGGCAAACATCTAATTCTACACGGTGTAGCAGGTACAGGTAAGACTTTTATTAGTTTGTACTTGGCATTACAACAAGTATTAGAAGAAGGAACTCCATACGAAAAAGTCTATATGGTCAGGTCTCTCGTACCTACAAGAGAGATTGGATTCTTACCAGGAGACCACGAAGACAAATCTGACCTCTATCAGATACCTTACCGTAATATGGTGAAGTATATGTTTGAGATGCCAGATGATAGTGCCTTTGATATGTTATACGACAATCTAAGGACACAAGATACTATTTCATTCTGGAGTACCTCATTTATAAGAGGAACTACATTTGATAACTCTATCATCATTGTAGATGAGTTCAGCAACTTGAATTTTCACGAGTTGGATAGTATAATCACTAGGATAGGTCAAAACTGTAAAATCATCTTCTCAGGTGATATAGCACAGTCTGATCTTGTCAAAAATAACGAACGTACTGGTATTCTGGACTTTTTACAGATTATTCAGTCAATGCCATCATTTGACTGCATTGAGTTCGGTATTGATGACATCGTACGCTCTGGTTTAGTCAGAGAGTACCTTATCGCTAAAATTAACTCTCAACTTTGATTATGTTTAAAACTGTAGGACCGCCCGTACCTTTGACGGAGCTTAATGCTGTTACAAAGGAAAAAGGACGGTTATATGAGGTATCTGAAGGTAAATGGTACCCATCAGTCACTACAGTTACAGGTATCCGTAAGAAAGATCAGATATTGAAGTGGAGACGCAAAGTAGGTGAGGAAACCGCAAATAAAATTTGTGGTCGAGCAACATCACGTGGCAATAAGTTTCATTCTATGGTAGAATGTTACTTAAAGAACGAAGATGTTAAATTCGATGAAAAGCACCCTCTGGCTAGTTTCTTATTCAAATCTGCCAAAGACACTCTTGATCGGATCAACAATATACATCTTCTTGAATCTCCTCTCTATAGCGACAAACTTTGTTTGGCAGGTAGGGTTGATTGTATAGCAGAATTTGATGGAGTTCTCTCTGTCATTGACTTTAAGACATCAACCAAGGAAAAGAAGATTGAATGGATAGAGAACTATTTTGTTCAAGAAACTGCTTATGCTGCAATGTATTATGAACGTTGTGGTGTCAAGGTTGATCAAATTGTCACATTGATTGCGACTGAGGAGGGTGTGATACAGGTCGTTCAAAAGACTGACCTTAATTATTATTATGAACTTCTCTTAGAGTACATCAATGAATTTATGGCTACTATTAAATGACAAAAGAATTTAAAGAAAAATTTATGACTCAAGCGAAATTCTCTACTATGGTAGAGGAGGTAGTCAAAAATTCTAATGGGTTGGTAAACTACATCGATGCTGTCATCGTAGTCTGCGATGAACTGGACATCGAGGTTGATACTGTAAATAAGTTGATCAGCAAACCGCTGAAGGACAAAATTAAGTTTAATGCCCAACAACTAAACTACGTTAAACGCACCACAAGGGGTGTGCTTCCAATATGAGTAATAAATTCTACGAATCAGAACAAGTCAAAGAAGAGATAAAAGGGATGGAGACATTGTATACCGAACTAGCACGGTTATCCATTCAGTTTCCATCTATGTCAGATGAACTCAAACGAGAACATCTGGAGAAGACTATGATGCTTATTGCAAAGCAGAAGGTCTTTTATGCTAGACTATGCTTAATGGCAGTCGAGAGTGAAGAAGCCAAGATTATCAAGACACAACTTGATAAAATGTCCCAAGTTTACTCTCAAGGACGTACTATACAGGACGTTCTGGGAGAGATGGAGGACAAGTTAAGGGTCTTCAAAAAGCAGCTTGACGAAGCCTAAATAGTATGTTACCCTTAATGGGTAGTAAATTCACACTTACAAAATACAGGTACACACGTATGTCTTTTTCATCACTGAAGAAAAAGTCTGGCAAGTTCTCTAACTTGACCAAAGAAATCGAGAAAATGACCAGTGGTGGTCGCAAAGTCGATGAAAGATTTTGGAAACCACAGGTCGATAAGTCAGGTAACGGCTTTGCTGTTATCAGATTCCTTCCTGAGACTGAGGGGAATGACCTTCCTTGGGCACAGGTTTGGAGTCACGCATTCCAAGGACCAGGTGGTTGGTACATTGAGAATTCTCTCACAACCCTCGGACAGAAGGATCCAGTTTCTGCACTGAACTCTTCTTTATGGAACTCTGGAAGTGAAGCAGACAAGGATACTGCTCGTAAGCAGAAGCGTAAGCTTTCCTACTACAGCAACATCTATGTTGTTAAGGATCCCTTGAACCCTGAGAATGAAGGCAAAGTATTCTTGTACAAGTACGGCAAGCGTATCTTTGACAAGATTATGGCTAAGATGCAGCCTAATGAGAATGATTATGATCCAGAACCCGCTTTCAATCCTTTCGATCTATGGAAGGGTGCTGACTTCAAATTGAAGATCAAGCAAGTTGCTGGTTTTTGGAATTATGATGATTCTACTTTTACCACACCTAATACTCTAGGTGATTTTGATGATGCTAAACTTGAAGCGATCTACAATGATGCTCACAATCTAAGTGACTTCACTAGTCCTGATCAATTCAAGTCATATGAAGATCTTGAAGCACGTTTGAAAGCAGTTCTTGGTGGTCGAGTAGACCGTGAGACTGTTGCTGAAGAGGTGCCACCTAGACCAGAAGAGGAAGTTGCAGCGAACTTAGGATCTACAGTCAAAGCAAAAGACTGGAGTGAATCAGTGGACACTACACCTTCTGTCACAGAAGATGATGATGCGTTGTCTTACTTTGCTAAACTAGCAGAAGAAGGATAAGGAACAATGAAACGATTTGCCATTGCTGTTGTTGCTTGCCTTGCAGGTACTCCTGCAATGGCATCGTACAACCACAACATTAGATCAGGGGAGTTCGAAGTAGAACCTTCCCATTGCGTCCACGACGCATTATTTGGATGGAATTGCTGGTATAAACCAGTTGAAAGGGAGTTCAGGTGGAGACACGAAGAACCTCATCACCACCATCATTACTATAGACCTACATTTAGACCTAATAGATGGAATGAGCACGGAACTCCTTGTTATTTTTACAAAAAGAATGGTTGGTGTTTCTAATTAATAACCACCAGAGGAACTAGTTTGAGTATTATTATTACTTGTTTGAGTCGTTGTAGATGATGTCGTGGTAGTTGTTGTAGTAGTTGTTGATGCTACTCCTGCAGTACCCCCACTAGAACCGCCAGATGATATAAGAGCAGTACTAGAACCACCACCTCTAGCAGACCCAGTTGAAGCAGTGCTTTGACTGGGTTTTCTATAGCTTGATATACCTATGAATTCTTCAGCAATAGTAGTTTTTGTCTTCTTATTACCTTGTTCATCAACTTCAGCGTGAGGTAGGTACTTAGCAAGTTTCTTAAATTCATTAATGAAGTCAGTCACATAATCTGCACGTAGTAGATATATATTTCTCTTCTTCTCGTTTTCAGCAGCAGCAACCTCATAGTGTGTTACTGAGTGACGACATTCTGATTTAGGTACGATAGTACCATCAGGTCTTATGTATTGGAAATCCTCATTAACTACGATTCCTTCATCAAATACCTTAGTTCCATCAGTAGCAAATATCTCATTAGATTCATAGTGACTTATAGCATCAACATTACCGTGTTCTTGTTCAACGTAATTGTATAGATCATAACGAGTCATTGGCCAGTCTTGATTAACGTTGATAACGTTGTTAATAATCAATACAATCCAATCAAGACCTGAGTCTCCATAGAATTTACGAGCAACTTGATCTGGTCTTTCACCTTCTTCTATTTCATACTGTGTAAAACCTAATAATGCTCCTTGTAGGTCATCTTTAATTTTGATTCTTCTAAAGATGTTTCTACACAATTCATAAGGATGTACACCATCTTTAATGGTTCTGTTACGTACGTAAACTTTAGGTAGGTATCTGAAATAAGCCATTAGGGTCTCACCATCTCTCTTGTAATGAACTGAGTTTCTTTAAATGTCATTGAAACATCCATAGCAGCAGGACCATAATCCCTTGATGTGTCTGCTCCATCTTTCAATGAATTGTATTGACCATCAGGTGACGTGTTAACAGACAACGTGGACAGTACACACTTCGTAGGGAATCTAACTATACGAGCAATACCAGCAGGGATCCTTGATTTATTATCAGTAGTGGACATCCTTACAATAGACAGTCTCATAATGTCAGGAATGTTAAGGAATCTAGCACCACCAAGATATCCAGATTTACTTGTTAATACATCAGAAACAGTCTCATTAAGGTTACCAAAATCATCTTGACTTCCAGTGGAAGGAAGCATTGCAGTCCTTAGTGTTGATATGATTTCATAACATTCTTTTGCTTCTCTAGCATTACGTGGTGCAAATTTAAAGTTAAAAGCGTGATCTCTATAATTCACACCTTTAAATGTTGTTTCTTGATAAGGGTTAAACACCTTCTTTGATGTTACTGCTAACAGATCATTAGCATCTGCAGAACTACCTAGAAGACCAAGTGCTGAAGCAGCAGAGTCCATAACAAATGATGGTTTAGCAGTACCAGCAGTTTCTTGAGCAATTTGAACTGCATCTTCTTTTGTCTTACCAGCTTTAAGTGCGTTAGCTGCACCTACACCAGCAGCACCAAGAGTAGTAACGTTATAACTCGTAGAATATTGTTCATTTAACCCCACAGGAAGGTATAGATAAATAGTCTTTGAAATACTGCTGGCATTAGCACCTTTATAAGGTTCTTTAAAGCCACCACCATCACCAGCCCAAGTATATGGATTGGCACCATTAGCACCTTGAGTCTTATAGATTGTTATTCTTAAATAATCTAAGTACTCGGTTTCATAATTATCATCTCCTCTGATACCACTATCGGTATTAGGTACTTGTCGAGGTAATTGTCTGGGGTAAACTAACGGTCCATTTGTAAAATTAGACTGTTTATTTTCACCAGCACTCTTAAGTACAGAGTTGATTGCTTTAGAAAATATGGATGGAATAGATGCCATTATGACCTATAAAACTTATTCAGGTAGGTTCAAACCATCAAATCCTGCAAAATATAAAGGGGATCCCACAAACATTATTTATAGATCTTTGTGGGAGAGGAAATTTATGGTATGGTGTGATAGAAATCTAAACGTTATGGAGTGGGGAAGTGAAGAAATTATTGTACCTTACATATCTCCTCTTGATAGGAAGCCTCACCGTTATTTCCCTGACTTTTATGTTAAATCGAAGGGAACCGACGGTAGACTACGAAAGAGACTTATTGAGATTAAACCTTATGCACAAACTCAGGAACCGAAACGTGGGAGGAGGACTAAGAAGCTTCTAAAGGAGATTGCCACTTATGGTGTCAATCAAGCAAAATGGAAAGCAGCACGAGAGTATTGTAAAGACAGAAAGATGGAATTTGTGATATTAACAGAGCACGAGTTAAAGGTATGAGTCTCTTTGAGGACATAAAAGACTTATCAAATGGCAAACCTCAGTCACCTTCTTGGTGGAGGAGTCAGTTATTTTTTGGTCTTCAAGCAGACGCAGTTCCAATGATAGGTGCTGCTATCACATTCCAGTATGATGCCAAATTTGGTGAAAGGATGCCAAAGTGGGATAAATACCCATTAGTATATGTTACTGGAGAAAGTGCGAATCACTTTTGGGGTTCAAATGTCCATTATTTACAACCAGCTGCTAGAAGAGCAGGTTTTGATGTAAATCACCCACCTCAGACATTCCATAAATACTTGAGGAGTAATGTACAAAGTCCTTTTTACAGAGTTCCAGAATCGGAATGGGATGATATAGGATTGATTCCCTCTGAACAATTCGTTGTTACAGTCAACGGAAGAAATATCGACATCCCGACTAGAATTATATTCTAATGCCACATCGTCACCAAAATTCATTTACTCGCTTCAAGGATTTAGTAGGAACTGGAGCTAAGGAACCTGCTTTAGGTAATCTGTACTCCATTGATTTTGGAGTTCCACCAATATTCGGGCGTATTCCAGGCTGGGAATTTAACCCAGCAGATTATTGTGATGCATTGAATTACTTTGCGAGTAACGTGACAGTCCCATCACGTAACGTTACAACGGGTGAGGTACGTAATTTTGGTATTACTAGGACTTATGCTACGGGACAAACAGCGAATGAATTAAATATATCTTTTATGGTAACCAAAGATCAGTGGCATAGAAACTTCTATGAGAAGTGGATGAATGCTATGGCACCTGATTCTGAGAATAGAGTTGGTTTCTATGATGATTATGTTACTGAAGTATGGGTAAGGAAGTGGGAACGTGGTTCTAACTTACTATCCAGAACTAGAAAGGAAGGTATTGATTACTATGGTAGGTTGAATAAAGCAGTTGGTGTATGGTGTTTTAGTGGCGTATATCCATATAATATGGGTACATTAGATTTTGGTAACGAGAATAGTGGTATATTGACACTGCCTGTTGCATTTAAGTTTGAGAGATATAGATTTACAACGAAGGTACAACGTAATAAGGATTGGACTACAGATCACGTTGTTAGTGAGTCAGCATCTATTGCTAAGAAGTTGGGATTAGAATGGAATGCTCCTGCAGCTGAGCAAACACAGTACGGAATATAGGCTAAATAGATATACTGAAGTGTAATACCCTTACAAAATGCCTTTACCCAAGCTGAGCATTCCAGATTATGAATGCGTGTTGCCTCGTGGTCTTAAAGTGACCTATCGTCCATTTTTAGTTAAAGAGGAGAAACTTCTTTATCTTGCGATGGAGACTCAAAATCAGAAAGAAATGATAAAAGCCGTTAAGGAGATTATCAAATCTTGTACTAATGTCAAAAATGCTGCTAATTTAGCTACTTTTGAGATTGAATATTTGTTCTTGAAGATCAGAGGTAAATCTGTTGGAGAAGTAAGTGAATTTAAACTCACTTGTCCTGATGACAATGAAACACAGGTCGATGTTGAAGTTAATTTGGATGAAGTAGAAGTACAAATTCCAAAAGAACACACCAATATTATCAAACTTACTGATGAAATCACTTTAACGATGAAATATCCTTCATTGGATGTATTCGTTAAGAATAATTTGGTTGATAATCCTGGTATTGATGATGTATTTAAACTAGCAGCAGATTGTACTGAATCAATCGCTGATGGTGAAGAACTACACGAAGCAAAAGACTACAAGAAGGCAGAATTAGTTGCGTTCTTTGAGGATATGAACTCACAACAATTTGCTAACGTGCAGCAGTTCTTCGAAACTATGCCTAAATTGTCGAAAGACATTGAAGTCTTCAATCCTAAAACTGAAGTAACTAGTACAGTTAAACTGGAGGGTCTAGCAAGTTTTTTCGCGTAGCCCTAGCCCACGACTCGTTGATGAATATGTATGAAGTAAACTTCGCTATGGTCCAGCATCATAAGTGGAGTTTAACTGAAATTGAGAATATGATGCCGTGGGAAAGGGATGTATACGTTAATATGCTACTTCGGTACCTGAGAGAAGAGGAAGCTAGACAAAGGCAAGGTCAAATGAGCCCATCGCTTTAATGGCAAAGATAAAGATCAGAAAATTCCTACCATCGAAGATTAAGGGAGATATTAGAACAGATCCTGTAGCTTCGATGACCACACAAATGAATCGTTTAGGATTTGTGGTGGAGGATATTGGCAATATGATCGTGGGAATGTATGAAGATAAGCTTGATACTATTCAAGATAATAAAAGGAAGAAGACGCTATCACGAGATAAATCAAGGGAAGATAAAATAGAGAAAAGAGTACAGAAGAAGGTACAAGATAAAGCTCAGAAACAGTCTGGCAATTCAGATAAGAAAGTAGGTACTTGGATAACCAAGTTATTAGAACCATTCAAATGGTTAGCAGAAAAGCTTATAGGATATTTTGCTCTAGACTGGCTGTCTAATCCAGATAATAAGGAGTTTATAGGTAATACACTTACTGTTATAGGTAAATGGTTAGGTACATTCTGGAAGGTATTCTCTAAAGGTGTTACTTGGATCTTAGAAGCATTTAGTGAGAAGAGTCCAGTAATGGGTGCTCTTAAGATACTTGGTGGTTTAGCAGCATTATTTGTAGCAGATAGGATACTTAAACCTTGGAAATTACTTGGAGACTTTCAGAAGTTAAGTAAGTTTCTTGGACCAGGTCTTACTAAGGTAGGAGATGCACTTAAAAAGGTTGGTGCAAATGTAAAACCTGGTCAGATGGCAAAGAACTTTGTCACCAACCCAATGGCAATGTCACTAACTGCTGGTGTTGTATCAACAACCACTAGATTAGCAGCAGGTGATGATGCGGACGTTGCTATTGGTGCAGGTATTGGTGCTACTGTCACATCTATGGGATTGACTGCACTGTTAACACCCATATTAGGACCATTTGCTCCTATAGTGGGCAGTATGCTTGGTGGTTTTATAGGAGATAAGATTGGTGCATTCCTTGGTGAAGCAATGAGACCTGTCTTTGGTCCCATTAAAGATTACTTTGTTGATGTATGGTTCCCAGCTATGAAGGCATTCATAGAACCAATTACTGGACCTGTGATGGATTTCTTCAATGAATTTCTACCAGTAATGAAGCAAATTGGAGAGTTCTTGGCACCAATAGCTGGGTCAGCTATAGCAGGGATTGCTAAGTTCTTGGGTGCAGGTGCAAAAATAGCATTTGAAGGATTGGTATGGATTATTAAGAATGGTGCTAGAGCTATAGCTGATTTCGTTGAAGGTAGCCAAGATCTGAGTGCTAGGATTGATTTTACTGGTTTATATACATCTGATGTTGATAAAGCAGGTCAAGAATTTAGAGATAGAGAGAGGGATGTTAAAAAGACTGAGAGAGCTATGGAAGACTCCAAGAAGAAACTTGGAGAATTGATACAAAAAAGAGATGAAGAAGGTGAAGGAAAAGATAGTTACAAACCTTGGAATTGGAGGTATACTATAGGAGAACGTATCAAATTTGAAAAGGAACACTATGCTGATTTGGAGAAGGAACTCTCTGAAAGGAAGAAAAAGGTCATTAAAGCAAAGGAGAGATGGGAACGTGAAAAAGAGTTGGCTGCAGAGAAGAAAGCTGAGCAACTTGCTCTTGCTAATAGTGCTATGGACAGTACCAATGGGGGAGTCACAGGCGGTCACATTGTAACTTCGGAAGCAATGAAAGACCGCCAAATGGCACTCTCACCTGGTATGCATATGGGTGTAGATATTGCTACAGAAATTGGTGAAGAACTTAAAGCGTTCTTAGCAGGTACAGTACAACAGGTAGGATTTGATAAGGGATTTGGTAACTATATTGCTTGGACATCTAGTGATGGTCTAGGTCAGTTATATGCTCATATGAAAGAGATGTCACCATTTAAAGCAGGTGATAAATTCCAAGCAGGAGCAATACTAGGTTATACAGGTAATACTGGTACCTCTACTGGTCCTCATTTACATTGGGAAACATCAACTAATCCTGATGATGTTGGTAGACCAAAAGATAATCCTCTAAGTAGGATCAATCCTTTAAGTAAGTATGGTAAGGAGTCACCATTTACAGGTGTAGTAGAACCTGTTGCTGAGATTACACCATCTGACGGAGGACAAGGAGGTGGGATAAATAATGAATTGATAGAGAGGTCTCTAACAG
>CEPK01029977.1_pt1 | contig 19221 bp, 18 predicted proteins | sample 356231 | NCBI WGS metagenome assembly CEPK01 (sample SAMEA2620259, study PRJEB7988) | marine metagenome | biome: marine biome (ENVO:00000447); feature: deep chlorophyll maximum layer (ENVO:xxxxxxxx); material: "saline water (ENVO:00002010), including plankton (ENVO:xxxxxxxx)" | depth 80 m
TCCAGGTTCTCCTATTAGTACTGGGTTATTCTTGGTCCTTCTAGATAGAATCTGCATAACTCTTTCGATTTCTGTTCCTCTACCAATTACGGGATCTAATTTCGATTCCTTTGCCATACGTGTTAAGTTTCTACCAAATTGATCAAGGATTGCAGAGCCCGTTCCAACAGACCTTTCACGCCCTCCTGTAGAGGCAGTAGCTTGCTCTTTCCCCGGGTTGCTAGAAGAAATTAGTTTAATTACTGTTTGTCTTACTTGTGAAAGTTCTGCTCCTAGCTTTTTTAAAACCTGTGCAGCAACTCCCTCTCCTTCTCTTATTAATCCAAGTAAAATGTGTTCTGTTCCTATATAGTTGTGCCCTAACTGAAGAGCCTCTCTTAACGAGAGTTCTAGTACCTTCTTAGCTCTAGGAGTAAAGGGAATATGTCCGCTAGGAGATTGTTGTCCTTCTCCAATAATCTCGACAACTTCAGTTCTAACATTGTCTATGCTTATGTTGAGTTCTTCGAGAGCTTTTGCAGCATGGCCTTCTCCTTCTTGTATTAAGCCCAGAAGTAAATGCTCAGTCCCTATGTAATTATGATTTAATTTTCTAGCTTCCTCTTGAGCAAGAACCACTACTCGTCTTGCTCTATCAGTAAATCTCTCAAACATAAAGCTATTTTAATGACATCTGGTTTATACAATAGAATCTTTATTACAAGTATTTATTAAAAGTACTTATTCTTTATATATATTGTGAAAACATCTGAAATAAAAAAAGTAATTGATATTCCAATTATATGGAAAAACATGGAAGAAGTCGAAAAGAGACTTCTTCAAGTTACTGTTTCTGATAATAAATATTTAACAGATATTGCTCAACATCTAATAAACGCTGGTGGCAAAAGATTTAGACCTTTGGTTAGTTTGTTAGCAGGAGAAATAGGAAATAAAAACTACGACAAAATAATTGATGCCGCTGTTTCTGTTGAATTAATTCATCTTGGAAGCTTGTACCATGATGATGTAATTGATAACTCAGCAAAGAGAAGAGGTGTTGAAACCGCAAATGTTAAATGGGATTCTACATTAGCTATTCTTGGAGGAGACTTCCTTATGGCTAAGGCTTCAGAAGTTGCATCTACAAAGCTGGGGCTTGAATCAGTAAAATTACTGGCTACTACATATGCAGAACTCGTTGAAGGTCAAACTAGAGAAATAGAACTTTCTTTTGATTATAAACAGGGCATAAATACCTATATGGAAATAGTTAAAGGAAAGACTGCAAGTCTTATTAGAACTAGTGCAAAACTTGGAGCTATGGCTTCAGACTGTAGTCCTGAATCTATAGAAGCAATAAGTAGCTGGGGCCTAAACTCTGGAATAGTGTTTCAAATATCAGATGATATATTAGACATTACTTCAGATCAAAAAAAGCTTGGTAAGCCTGCGGGCAATGACATATTGGGCGGAACATACACACTCCCTGTACATATTGCAATTGAAGAAATTGGTTCATCTTTTATTAACCTACTAGAAGAACTTAAGGCAGATAGAACTAAAATTGATCTAGTTCTAGATATTCTAAGAAGTGATGATGTATTAAGTAAAACAAGAGAGGTTGCCAATAAACATTTATCTGAAAGTAACATAGCAATAGAAGAGCTAAATAATTCCTCAATTTATAAAACACTAAAGAAAATAAACGGCTACTTAATTGAAAGAAGCTTTTAAGTTATTCGGGCTTCATATGGGGGAAAGCAACAACCTCCCTGATTGATTTCTGCCCTACTGCAATCATCACAAGTCTATCGATACCGACTCCAAGCCCCCCTGTTGGTGGAAGTCCATATTGCATTGCAGCAACATATTCGTGATCCTCTAGATGAGCCTCTTCATCACCTTCAGCCTTTTTCTTAGCTTGGTCTGAAAGCCTAAGAGATTGTTCTTCTGAATCAATCAATTCAGAAAAGCCATTTGCTATCTCATTACCAAAAATAAATAGTTCAAATCTGTCAGTTACTAAAACGTTACCTTCCCTTTGTCTTGCAAATGGCGAAACCTCTACAGGATAGCCTGTAACAAATATGGGTGAGTTGAGTGATGTTTCTACATAGTCTTCAAATAGTTCATAAATTAGTAAACCAATAGAGGCTGCTTCGGTTTTTATTCCCTTCTTTTCTAGGTATTTAATTACTTTCTTTGGGTCTGATTTGAAGTTAATATCAGTTCCCATTTTTTCCGAAACCAATTCTGCCATTTCCTTTCTTTCCCAATTAGAAAATATATCCACTTCTCCGTCTTCAAAGACTAGAGTCCCGTCATGCCCTACCTCTGAAAAAACAGCTTTTATCATTTCTTCCGTGATATCCATAACATCGTGAACATTGGCATATGCCTCATAACTTTCAAGCATTGTAAATTCTGGGGAATGTGTTTGGTCGATTCCTTCATTGCGGAACACTTTTCCTAATTCAAAAACTTTCTCGAACCCCCCAATTATTAATCTTTTTAAATATAGTTCTGGAGCAATTCTTAGGTACATATCTATATCCATGGCATTGTGATGGGTAGCAAATGGTCTTGCTATAGCACCGCCAGGAGTTGGCTGCAAAATAGGTGTTTCTACCTCAATAAAATCTTTTTCTTGAAGAAATCTCCTAATTGTCTGCATTATCTTGGATCTAGTAATAATTATATTTTTTGCATCAACGTTCGCAATAAAATCTAGATACCTTTGCCTAAATCTGGTTTCCTTATCTTTCAATCCATGCCACTTTTCAGGCAAACCTCTCAATGATTTATTTAAAACGTGTACCTTGTCTAGCTTAATTGAAAGCTCTCCTTTTTTTGTAGTAACTATTTCTCCACCACAACCTACAATGTCTCCCGTGTCAAGATTCTCTATTACTTTTATTGAATTTTTGTCTAAATTTTCTTTATCAACTAAAAGCTGCAGTCTTCCCGAAACATCCTGTATGTCATAAAACAAAAGCTTCCCAAAAGATCGTGCATTTACAATCCTCCCTGCAACAATAACATTTGTACCAGTTGAGGATCCTTCATCTAAATAGTTGAATTTATCTCTAATTTTCTTAAGAGATGTAGTTGTTGAAAACGAATGTGGGAAAGAAAAGCTATCAGTTTTTAATATATCCTCGCCCTTTTTTTTTCTTTGCTGGTAAATCTCTTCCTCTGATTTTGATAAATCGCTCATGTACATATATTAAGAGTTATATATATTAAGAGTTTATTTCATAAATCTTCGCTAAGCCATCTAGAGTCAAGTTTTCATAGAACTCAGCTTTAATATTTAGGTAATCTTTAATTAAACTACCAAACCCTCCGGTAATAATTACTGATGCTTCTTCACCTAATTCCTGCAAAGATTTTTCTATTAATCCATCAATTAAGGAAGTGTGACCAAAAATTACTCCGCTTTGTATTGCATCATAAGTATTTTTCCCTATAACATCGTTAGGAACAGTAAAATCAACAGATTTCAAGGATGCAGTTTTATTCACAAGTGCTTCTAGGCTTATCTTTAAACCTGGGGCAATAGCTCCTCCAACATATTCTTTTTTCTTGTTTACAACATCAATAGTTGTAGCCGTTCCAAGGTCAACAATGATTACAGGGCTACCAGCTTTTTCAAAACCTCCTACAGAGTTTGCAATACGATCTGGACCCAACTCTTTAGGATTGTCGATTATTACTGATAAACCAGTCTTAACTCCAGGACCTAAAACTAAAGGAAAAGACTTTGTATATTTCGACAAAGCATCTATAAAAACTTTATTAACTTGAGGCACTACAGAACAAACAATGCTCCCTTTGAGTTCATCTTTTTTATCCGGAAGAGTAGTTTTCAGAATCATAAGCCACTCATCTGAGGTAATTGTAGTCCTAGTCGTGAATCTAAAACTTTCCCAAGAATTCTCTCTGCCAATACCAATACATGTTTCGGTATTACCTATGTCTACTGCAATAATACTCACCTTATTTCCTCTCCTAACAAATTTACTCCTAAATCGAAATGATAATCTTCCATTTTCTTTTCAACACGTATGTTGTCAATAAGCCTAACTCCATCAATTGTCGCTGCTATCAGAACGTAAAACTCTCTAGTTTTTTCGTTCAAAGACTCGAAGGTTTCTACATCAACAACTTGTAAATAATCAATGACTATACTTTCAAAATTCATAATATGTTTCCTTGCTTTGTTTAATGAAAGACTCTCTGAATCTCCATCTGATAAATTGAAACTAAATATTCTTAACGTATTAAATAGTTCTCGAGCTAGATTTCTAGAGTTTTCTCCTAGCAACCTATTCCTACTACTTAAAGCAAGTCCTGAACTGTCCCTAACAATAGGCGCAGAGATAAATTTTGTTTTAGGGAACTTGTTACTCAACTTATCTCTAATTATGTAGAACTGTTGAGCATCTTTTTGTCCTAGAACTAAATATGTTGGCAAAGTAAGTCTTAATAAGCTATTTACAATTGTTAACACCCCATCAAAATGACCAGGCCTAGAAAAACCTTCTAGAATCTTCCCTTTTTCCCCAGAAAGAACTTTTTCTACCCTTCGTCCTCCTAGGAGAAGTTCTTCCTTAGGGACAAACAAAATATCAACTCCGGCTTTTTCTGCTTTTGATATATCTCCATCTAAATCTCGCGGGTATGTATTAAAATCTTCAGTGTTATTAAACTGTAATTCATTAACATAAATTGACATCCATACCTGATCTGAGAACTCTTTTGCTTGCTGAACTAGTGAAAGGTGTCCTTCGTGCAGTGCTCCCATAGTTGGGACAAAGCTTATTGGTTCTAAATAAGTCCGTTCGAAATCTATAGTATTAATAATTTTCATATCCAATCGAGTCCTTGTTGGTACCCGTTGTTTTTATTTTAGATGTCTAGTTCTGTAACAGAAAATATTCTTTGATTTAGTTTTAACTTCTCAATTTCATCTAGTGATATAAGGCTATACATATATTCACTTATTTCCAATTCTGACATTGGTTTAATTACAAAAAGCCTTTCTTTCCACATAGGATGCGGAATAGTTAGAAGGTTGGTGTTAACGATAGTGCTTCCTACCCCTTTAGACTGAAAAAAAACTATATCTATATCTATCAGCCTAGGGCCATGCTTAATTGACCTAACTCTTCCAATTTTTTTTTCAATCAATTTAATTAGTTTTAATAGCTCAAATGGATCTTGACTGCAGGTTATTTGGACTCCGCAATTAAAAAAAGAATCTTGATTTTCATAGTGGACTGGTTCTGTTTCGTAAACTTTCGAAATTTTATCTATACTTACATTCTTTCTTAGTTCATTACATGCTGCCTTTAAATTATTCTTTCTATTACCTATGTTGGTTCCTAAAGATAGGTAAGCGATATTATTCAAAAGAGTGTCTCAGTGATACTGAAATATCGTCACTATATTTACTCATTCTTGTTTGTGGCTTATGTATCGTTACAGTAACGCTTTTTGGAGAAAACCTCTCCATACTGTATATAATCTTCTTAGCAAGAGTTTCAATTAAGTCTACGGGGCTAGAGTCCATAATTTTTTTTACTTCATTAAACACTTCTTCGTAATTAATAACGCTATTTATTTCGTCATTGAGTTCTTCTTCTAGAGTAGAAACTAAGGACAAATCAATAACAAATAATTGATCTGTTTCTTTTTCGCTTGGATACATTCCATGCTTAGAGCTGAACTTAATCCCATTAAATTTTATTTCATAATCCATCACACTTCATGTGAATTCGGAATTAACTCTATAGCTTTTGGAGATAATGGTCTCCCTAAAATTTCCTCCATTATTGTTCGAGCAAAAACTGATGAGTCTTCTCGATCCCTTAGAAGACCTGTGTAAACTAAATACCCTGCAAGTATTCCTGGTATTTGCTCGTCAAGATACTCTTTGTGTATCAACAATTTTATATCAGGATCACTCAATGCTTCTTGTATTGCGTTAAATATAGTATCTAATGCATTGCTTTGAATATCTTCTGAAAGTGGATAATGATAAGTTCTGAAACCAACTTCCTGGTAACTTGTTAAATTAAAATCAGAATCTAATAGAGAAAAAATCGCATTGATTCCCTGACTTTTCAACCATTGGATTTCTTCCTCTCTCCTAATTTTTCTTGGTGTCATCCCTCTTCCTCCAATGCACTCAGATAGGGCTAACTTCCCTTCGATTACCCAAAAAAAATCATTAGGTCTTAATCCTGCCATCTTCTCCTTTTCAACGATACATTACTATATTAGTTGGATATTTTATTCTTGCATTTGCAAGTGAGTCCTTACTATGGAAACCTTTTTTGAAAAAGCATGGTTAACTAGCTCTGAATTTGTCATATTAAATTCTAATGAAAATTGTTTATTTGAAAAACCGACAACTATTGGGCAACCAAAATATAACTTATCTATATTATCTAGAATGTAATATGAATCCTTAGGTTGTTTGCCAAAACCTAGTCCCGGATCAATTGCAATAGAACTTCTGCTAAAGCCTTTACTTATAAGGAATTTTACTTGTTCGGAAAGATGTTCTTTCACTTCTTCAATAGCGTCATCGTATTGAAATTTATCATGTAATTTATTAGATTCTGGATGCCTGTGTGTCAATATCAATCCTAATTTATATTTTTTTAACAACATAATCATCTTGGGGTCTCTTGTTCCACTAACGTCATTAACAATCGGGAAAGAGCGATCGCTATTCGACTTAGAATCAAAATTAATATATTTTTGAATTGATTCAAATCTATAAGAATCAACTGAGTGGGGAAATTTTCTTAAGTACTTTATATCTGTATTATCTAGATAATATTTTATTCTTCTCATTTCCTCATCTCTTGTTATAGGGAAGGAGGAAGGGCTAGTAGACGCAGCTCCAACATCAACTATGGATATTTTTTTGCTATCAAAATTTCTATACATTGACTCAACTGAATTTTTAAAATGCTGTAAATCATAATCCTCACTATTACTTGTCCCTGGCTGTAGTATTCCGTCTCCGAAAAATGACTCAGGAGATAAATTCATTATCCCCATGAGACACCTTGGCTTATCACTTAGGAAAAGTTCCCAATTAAAAGAGTCTTTGGTTTGGTTATTCAAATTGGTTTATTGCTTCTTCTCTTAAAGAAATGTCCATAGCGTAGATTCCCGTTGCATGGGTCGTAATGAATTGAGAAGGACTATTCATACGTCCGTCTACCTGTGAACAAATATGTTTTCCTGTAATACGAACAAAAACACCTTGGGGGGAAAGTGTCTCATCAATTTTTTCTCCAATTTTTTTTGTTAGTCTTTCTTGAATTTCGAAAGCATTTGAATAATATTCAACCAAATCAGAATATTTTGACAATCCCGCTATTTTGCCATCAGGCATTATAGCTATATCCACATTCCCAAAAAAGGGAACTAGGTGGTGTTCACAAATTGATAAAAAACTAATACCTTTTAAATACATAGGTTCAAAATGTTCCTCAGAATCTATGATGGTAAATATCTCTTCTATATTTTTTTCATTATTTGTTTTTTTATCTAAAAAAGTAATAAATCGATTTAACGTTTCTTCAACATCCCCAACCCCTCTGTCTTGAATCTTTTCGAGTGCAGAGTGAAAATTCTCTATTATTTCAGATTCGTTTGCAAACATGTAATCTTTTTCTTTCATGAAATCTCTAGAAACTTACTATCTTCATACTTGAGCCAGTTCCAATGAGTTTAACCTTCGGTACTGACTTAAATAATTGTTGAATAATTTCTTTATCTATTGTCTCTTTATCAATTAAAGTGTCTACCATCGATTTCATTTGTTTTTTATATTTTGTTAGTATTTTCTTTGCTGTAATGTGAGCTTCGCTTAATAATTGTTTCACCTCATTGTCAATTGAAGAAGCTACTTCGTCAGAATAGTCCTGTTGTCTTCCATAATCTCTTCCAAGGAAAACTTCATTTGACCCCTTTCCATATAGCATTGGTCCAAGCTTATCACTCATTCCAAACTCCATTACCATTCTCCTGGCAATATCTGTAGCTTTCTCTATATCATTTGCAGCACCAGTTGTCGGGTCTGCAAAAATTAGCTCCTCTGCAACCCTGCCTCCCATAAGCATTGCTAGTCGATCTTTCAATTCTGCTTTTGAAGTCAAGTACTTATCTTCTTCTGGTAAAGCCTGGGTGTATCCAAGAGCCCTTCCCCTAGGAATAATGGTAACTTTATTTATAGGGTCGGCATTAGGTAATGCCCACCCGACTAAAGCATGACCTGTCTCATGGTAAGCAATTATAAGTCTTTCTTCTTCAGACATTAATTGGCTTTTCTTCTCTGGCCCCGCCATAACTCTATCTATAGAATCTTCTACTAACTTATGAGATATTGTTTTTGTATTCTTTCTTGCTGCAAGAAGTGCTGCTTCATTTAAAAGATTGGCCAGGTCAGCTCCAGTAAAGCCTGGAGTCTGTCTGGCTATACTTTTTAACTTTACTGACTTACTTAATGGCTTATCTTTAGCATGCACTTTTAATATTTGTTCTCTTCCAAGAAGGTCTGGTCTATCAACTACTATTTGTCTGTCAAACCTTCCCGGCCTTAATAGTGCTGGATCCAATACATCTGGTCTATTTGATGCAGCTATTAATATAACCCCGCTGTTTGGTTCAAAGCCATCCATTTCAACTAAAAGTTGGTTTAGGGTTTGCTCTCTCTCATCATGTCCTCCTCCTAAGCCAGCGCCTCTCATCCTTCCAACTGCATCGATTTCGTCTATAAAAACTATTGATGGTGAAGATTTTTTTGCTTTTTCGAATAAGTCTCTAACCCTGCTTGCTCCAACACCTACAAACATTTCAACAAAATCAGAACCAGAAATACTATAAAATGGTACGCCTGCTTCTCCAGCCACCGCTTTAGCTAACAATGTCTTCCCTGTCCCTGGGGGTCCTATGAGTAGAATTCCTTTTGGAATTTTCGCTCCCATTTTATTGAACTTTTCAGGATCCTTTAAAAACTCTTTGATTTCTTCTAGCTCTTCTTTTGCTTCCTTAATTCCTGCTACATCTTTAAAGGTTATTTTCGGAGACTCTTCGTCGACCTCTCTAGCTTTTGACTTTCCGAACTGCATTATTTGGTTCCCATTGTTCCTCACTTGTGAAAACATATAGAACATAAATGCAGCAATAAATATCCAAGGAAGAAATCCTATGAAATAATCTGAAAACCCTGGAGGCTCTGTATCAGTATCTAGCTCAATGTTTGAATTAATTAAAAGCTGAAAAACTTCCCCCTCAAAGCCTTCTGGGTATTCAGTTACGTAAATCTTTGAAGTTGGCTCTCCTGCTAGTTGGTACTCTACAGTGTTAGACTGGGCTTTAATAGTTGCTTTTGAAACAACATCGTCCTGTATGTATTGCTTAAACTCTGTAAAGGTAGATTCTGTTGTCTCATTAATTGTGTTGTTATACTGCTGGACCCCAACAAAAATTAATATTCCTAAGGCTATGTAAAGAAAAGCAGGCCTAGGGGATTTCTTCTTTTTTTCATCGTTAGAATTTTTATCTTTTTCCATATATATCTACAATTTAGTACTCTCTTGTTTCAAATCAACATACCTTTTTTGTTCAGTAGTAAATAAGGTCTTATTCTACATTCCTATATATCTAAATTCCCCAGATATAGTTTGTAAGTTTCCATTAGGATCTTCTGCGTAAACTGAGATTGATGTACGAACCCCGGGAATCCATAAAACTTTTTCTTCATCAGTAAAAATTGGCCAAATACTTCGAATTGAATTTGAATACCCCGAAGATCTCAACAGTTCAGATACCTTTTGTCTTCCAGTGTCTGTTTCAATGGTGTCTCCTTTTGTCATTCTTCTTATGTGAATCTTTCCCTTAATTTTATTTTTATCTCCAATAAAATTCCAACTGTTAAAAGTCAAGGTGTCTGGATTATTATTGAAGTAAAAGTTGTTCCAAGTTATCACATCTAAAGTAGTATCATAAAGTATTTTTTTAGGCCAGAATTCAGAATTAATTAAAACTAATAAGCCATTTGATTTTGAGGCTTTCCAATTTCCAAATATATCTACTTCCTTGCCAGTATTTATTGTTGAGAAAAGATTCTCAAAATTTTTTTCTTCTATCCCTTCTTTTTTCAACTTTTCAAGTAAATTTATAACTAAATTTCGCTCCTTTGCTCCTTCTTTCGAAACTAATGCAATTGGGACTTCTAAGTACCCCGGTATAAATTTTATATATTTATCAGTAAAACTTTTTTCTTCCTTCAGTTCAGTAATCTCTTTTGAAATAATCTCAATTGTATGTGTTAAATCTCGGTTTGCTCTTACAGATAGGCTAGGCAAAATAATATTTCTTAGCCAATTTCTTGTTATCCTCTCTTCCTTATTTGTGGGGTCTTCGAGGAAAAGAAGATTATTTTTTAACGCATAGCTAATGATTTCTTCTTTAGTTACATCAATTAGAGGCCTGTAAAGATTCTCATTTTCATAGGTTATGGATCTTAAGCCATTTAATCTCGTTCCCCTAAGAAGATTTATAAAGAATGTTTCAAGCCTGTCGTTTGAATGATGTCCTAGAAGGAGCAGGTTTCCACTGTCTAAAACTTTTTCCTTGTAAATTTCAAATCTTAATTTCCTTAATTCTGTCTCGGTAGCATTTTTACTAGATGGTTTAATTCTTTGTATATCAAGAGGAAATGAATGATTCTTGCTAATAGAAATAGCTACTTCCTCCATTTTTTTTGAACTTGTTTGCCCATGGTCAACATATAATGCAGAAATGGAACCATAATGTTTCTGTGCTAAGTGTGCAAGTGTTGCACTGTCAACTCCACCACTAAGGCCTATAACAATTTCCCTACCCTCTTTTGGTGGAAAAGTTGTTTGTTCAATTTTTTTTGTCACTAGTAAGTAGGTTTATTAGTTTTTCTTTTCTTCAACAACCTTGTATCTCTTCTTAACAACTTTTCTGAAATACTGGATAACATTACCAAGAATAATAATTGTTGCTATAGCTACAGAGGTTGGAATAAGATATCTATAGGTCCAAGCGGGTTCTTCGGGGATTCCTTCATCGTTCGTAATTAAAACTGCAGGTTCCGGAACTCCTTCAGGTAAAGCTTCTTTTTCTTCGGATTCTTCAGAAAATATTTCTTGATTAAAGAAATATTCAGCTTGAGCTAAAGCAAATTGTTGAAAAAACAGTGCTGAGAAACAAAATACTATTACAAAAAGAATTTTTTTCATATACATATATATTTATTATAGGCCTACAAGTCTTCTATTTGCTCCCATGTTCTATCAGGATGTCCAAAGTGGCTAAACATTGAATCTTTCTTATAATCAACTTCTAATAGCCTGAGTCTCTCAATAATACTTTGAGGTCTCATATCAAAATTTTTCAGAAAATCTTTTAATTTAGTTCCAGGATTTTTTTCATATGTATCGACTGTTATCTCGTATGGTTCCGCTTTTCCAATAGCATAGGCAACTCTAACTAAGCATTTGTTAGCTAAATCATGAGCAACAATATTCTTGGCTAAGTGACGAGCTGCGTAAGCAGCTGACCTGTCAACCTTACTGGGGTCTTTGCCTGAAAAAGCACCTCCACCTACAGGAATAGTTGGTCCGTATGAATCAACAACAATTTTCCTACCTGTTAAGCCTGTATCTCCTGCTGGGCCACCCTTGGTAAAGGAGCCTGATGGATTAAGGTCCAAACTGAAATCTTCACTAACAAAATTTTGTATTAGGTTATTTACTTCTGCGGATAAGTCTTTTATATCTATATCTAGTTTGTGTTGTGTTGAAACTACAACTTTAGTTGTCTCTCCACCTGTTGTCACTTGAACTTTTGAATCTAAATCTAGCAAAGGGTTGGTATTTTGGATTTCCCAAAGACCAATTTGAATCTTTCTTGCTTTATCAAAAGTTTTTGGCATAAAGGATCCTGTACTATTTGTAGCAAAACCTACCATAATCCCTTGATCTCCTGCACCTTGACTTTCACCATCCTCAACAGCTGATCTAATTTCTTCTGATTGCGGTGTGAGAAAATTCATAATTTCAACCTTGTTCAAATCAAAATCACGAAAATTAGTTTTAATTGTTTTGGAAAGAGCCTCGTTAACTACTTGGATTACCTTTTCGTCAGTAATGCTAGCAACCTCGCTTATCTCGCCACCTACAATAACTAGTCCACCTTTTTCAGTACCTGTAATAAATGTTTCGACTGCTACTTTGGAGGATTTATTATTATATAAAGCTTCTGTTAGAACGAAATCTGAAATGAAATCGGCTATCTTGTCTGGATGTCCTGGAGAAACCATTTCAGCGGTTCTAATTTTATTCAATTTCTTCACCCCTTGTTTCTATTGTAGCTTTCACCATATTGGTTAAGCTTTCCTTTACTTCATCCCAGCCTCTGGTTTTCAGACCACAGTCAGGGTTAATCCATATATACTTCTCTCCTAAGTTGCTATTCAACTGATTTATTCTTTTTTTTGCATCTTTATATTCTAAAACTAAAGGTGAATGAATATCATATACTCCGGGACCAATTGCTCCCGAATATTTCTTTGATAGACTATTATTTACTAAATCCATACCAGATCTAGATGCTTCAATAGACAAAACGTCAACATCTAATGAGTTTATAGCATCTAATATTTCGTCAAATTCTGAATAACACATGTGGGAATGTATTTGTGTTTCGGGCATAACTCCTGAACTGCATAGTTTAAATGAATTAACAGCCCAAAAAAGATAATCGTTTTTGTCTTCTTGAATAAGAGGGAGGCCTTCTCGTATAGCTGGCTCATCAATCTGAATTATCTTTATTCCACTACTCTCTAAATCTTTTACTTCGTCTCGTAGGGCTAAGGCTATTTGGTACGCGACCTCTCTGTTTGATATGTCGTCTCTCACAAAACTCCACTTCAGTATTGTAACTGGTCCAGTGAGCATCCCTTTCATAGGTTTGCTTGTCAAACTTTGAGCATATGTAGACCAATCTACGGTCATTTTTGATTCTCTGAACACATCTCCATAAATAATTGGAGGCTTTACACATCTACTACCATAGCTTTGAACCCAGCCATTACTAGTAAATGCGAAGCCATTTAAAAGCTCTCCGAAGTATTCAACCATGTCGTTCCTTTCCGCTTCACCATGAACTAGTACATCTAGGCCTAGACTCTCCTGTATCTCTACGGTTTCTTTGATTATCTCCTTTATCCCTTTAACATATTTATCTATATCTATCTCTCCAGATTTAAGCTGCTTTCTAAGAACCCTGGTTTCAGCAGTTTGAGGAAAAGAACCTATAGTAGTAGTTGGAAGATTAGGTATCCCAATTTTTTCTATTTGCAAATCTAGCCTTTCTTCTCTATCTGTGCCCCTAGTAAACATATTGTCAGTTAAATTATCCACTCTTTCTCGAACTTCTTTTACTATCCTGCCTTCAAGATCTTGATTTGCCTTAGTCAAATTATCTGTATATTGGTCTAAACCATTAGAGGTATCTGTCGAGGATAGGGATTCCTTGAGAAGAAAAATTTCGTTTAATTTTTCATCCCCAAAAGACAATATCGACTTTAAGTTTCTGTCGAGACCCTCTTCTTTCTCAAGAGAATATGGCAAGTGCATAAGTGAACATGAAGTTGAAATTTCAAAACAGTCTATTTTATTTTTTAATTTATCTAGGTAGGTATATGTTTCCTTAAGGTTGTTTCTCCATATTGATCTACCGTTAACAATTCCTATTGATATTTTTTTCTTTCTAGATATTTCAATTATTTCATCGAGTATAAAATTTCCATCAATTATATCCAGGTGTAAAGTGCTAATTTCAGAATTAAGCAAATCATTAAGAAGTCCTTTATAGGACCCGAAGTAGCCATTAATTCGGACATCTAAGCTGGATGAATTTATAACATCTATTAAAGATTCAAAGTGGCTGTTTTTAACAAAATGTTTCCCAACTGCAACCGCTCCTTCGTCTAGCATTATTTCAGAAACTCCTATTTCTTTTATTTGATTAATTAGGTCTAAATATGCATTTACTATCTTTGACCCCTGCTCTTTACTAAATTCTTCTTCTTTAGATAAAGTAGCCAATGTCGCGGGACCTAGAATCTTTGCTATAACATTAGTTTTATTTTTAGTAGCTAAGTTATATTCATGAATAAACCTAGAGATATCGGGTTCGAACGGTTTCTCCCAATCAATCTCAGGAACTAAGTAGTGGTAATTGGTGTTAAACCATTTCGTCATTTCTAATGGTTGCTCCTTTTTCCCATTAACATTTCCTCCTCTAGCAGCACTAAAGTATGTATCTAAATTATTGATAGAAACGTGGCCGAAACGTTTTAGTGGAATCCCTAAGTGAGCGATTGCGTCAAGGACTTGATCATAAAAAGAAAAATCGCCAATTAACTGTTTGTCTATGGAAAAACTTTGTTGCTTTAACCAGCTATCTAAAATTTGATTGTCTACAATCTCAAGTAAATCTTCCTCGGAGAGCTCCCCTCTCCAGAACTTTTCCACAGCCCATTTATATTCTCTATTTTGGCCTACCCTAGGAAATCCTGATACAAAAGAAGAAATACTCATTTGCTTAGCTCACTAGTATTGGAGAAATTTGCCATTTTCATTCTACTTTCTATTTCAATAAATGGTCTTGACCGATTTAATGTATAGAAATGTAGCCCATCTGCATCATTTTCAATCAGCGAATCACATAAGTCTGATACATAGCTTAAACCAAAATCTCTTTCTTCTTCTTTACTTTTACAATCTAAGAACCCTTCTCGAAGTTCTGAAGGTAGTTCTGTATCACAGACTTCTGCAAACCTCTCTGCCTGAATTAGGCTAACTAATGGCATAATCCCTGCATATATTGGAGTTGTAGCGTCAAATTGTCTTATTTCTTTATAAAGATTTTTATATTCTTCTATATCAAAAAATATCTGAGTTGCTGAAAATGATCCTCCGGCTTCAACTTTTTTCTTAAATGTACTCAATGTCTGTTCTCTATTCTTGTCTTCAGGGTGGCCAGAAGGAAAAGCTCCAAACCCTATTCTTTTTATATTCTTTGTATTTATATATTCTATTAGATCACTTGAGTGCTTAAATTCTGTATTTATTTGATTTTCTAGCTCATCAAGATCAATTAGAAATTCATTAGTGGGGCAGTCTCCTCTAATAATCAAAAAAGAATTAATACTTTCCTCTAGGTAAGCATTAATTATCTTATCAACATCTACCTTTTGTTTATCACAACTAGTTATGTGTGCAACTACCTCCGTATCTAAATGTTGCCTTACTATTTTTACTGCATCAATTATGTCTCTATTCTTTGAGCCACCTGCACCATCAGTAAACGAAATAAAGTTTGGAGAATAAGGAGCTAGCGAAATACAGGATTCTTCAAGTAGGTTAAACTCTTTACTATTCCTAGGTGGAAAAAATTCAAATGAGAGAACTTGTTCTTTTCCAAATGTCATAAACTATCCTTCCAGACATTCAGAGTATTGGCTATTTTTGCTTAAAGCCGCATTTACTATAGCACCTTGGTAGCCTTCCAGGTTGCCGAGGTTTTTAACCTTCTCTTAATGCCTGTAGTAAATACTAATACCGTTGGTTGATTAATCAAATAGTGTAAGCTGAAATAATGCTTAAAGAACTATCAAAAATATTTAGCCTACTTTTAGCTATTATTTTTTCAACTACAGGATACCTTGCTTCCTTAACAGTAACGGCGTTGGTGGCGAGTGAGGTAATGCCAAGCCAACTGTTTGTTGGAGTTCCAAATGCAATTACTGTTGGTGGTGCCCTGATTGGAGCTAAAATGATTGGGTATCTAAGTTCTAAGATATCAATGTTAACTTCCCTTATAGGAGCTTATCTTGTTGGAGGTTTTGGTGGATTCTTATTGTTTCAAAGTATCCTTTATGATTCTTCAATTTTAATCCTTCTAGGGGCTCTAATTTTGGGAGTAGGTCAAGCAGCAACACTGCAGACAAGATATTTTGCCTCATTTATTGTTAATAATAATTATAAAAACATGGCTCTCTCTACTGCTGTATGGTTTTCTGCTTTTGGTTCAGTTTTTGGACCGACAGCCGTAGGACTTTTTTCACCATTTTTTTTAGATATTTATAGTTCTGATTTGATTGTTGGATATATATTGGCATTTACAGGGATGATTAGTGCAGGAACAGTTCTTTTTATTTTTACTGACAGAAAATCTGGATTGAGAGAAAAAAATATAATTAAAAGAAAAAGCGAAACAAAAAAAAGAGTTTCGGGTGAAATTAATCTATCAATGATCTTGGTTATTAATCATGCAATTATGGTTTTGATTATGTCGGCCACACCCTTGCACCTAAGAGATATTGGTGAAAGTATTGGGGCAGTGGGAAATATCATTAGCGTACATACTTTAGGAATGTTTTTCTTTGCGCCGATCATTGGAAAAATAGTTGATGTAGTTGGAGTACAAAAAACTGCAGTAGCAGGAAGCCTTCTTGTTCTACTTAGTTGTATTCTTACGCTCTTTTACACAAGTATTTTCTTTCTTGGATTGGGTCTTTTCTTGCTTGGTCTTGGATGGAATTTTACATTTATATCAGTAAGCTCGGCAATATCTTTCTTTTCAACAAAATATTCTTCTGACCTAAATATTAGAAGCGATATGTATGTATTTGCAGGCAGTGCATTAACTCATCTTATGTTGGGTTTTTCTTACTTTAACCTAGGGTATAGAGCAATTGCATCTTTGGGCATACTTATAACATTGTGGTTAATATTCAAAACATATAGATTAAACCACTCTATTGACTCTAGTTGAGACCTAGTTCAATTCATTTACTGAGACTAGCATCTCTGATTTAGGGAAAGGTATTGGTACAGTACTGATCTCAACATCTTCTACTTCGCGTTCAAATTCAATTTCTTTAACGAAATTTCCAACTATATTCTTAAACATATAGCTTGCAAAAAATTTTCCTAAACAGGTATGGGCCCCTCCTGCAAAAGGAAAATATACTCCATCATCGTAGCTTTCCATAAATCTTTCAGGCAAGAAAATATCTGGGTCTGTCCAGTGCCTAGGATCTCGATGTATTTGTAGAGGGCTAACTGCAATAATTGAATCTTTCTCCAGTTTATAATTTGAGATTGTACAGTCTCTAACTATTCCTCTTGGGGAAATTGGGACAGGGGGGTATAGTCTAATTGACTCTTTAAAAAGAGCCTCCATCAACTCTGCCTTTTTCAATGAAGTTATATCAAATAAATTTGTTTCTATCGACTCTTGAATGATTTTATTTTTCCACTTCTGATCCTCTGCAAGAAACCATAGTGAATTGGTAATCGTACTAGTAGTCGTATCATGTGCAGCGAGTAAAAGAAAAATCATATGCTGAGCGACATCTTCAGCACTAAGCTTATTTCCATCTTCGTCTTTTGCCGTACACAATTCATAAAATAAGTCTTTTCTATTATCCCTTGATTCAATTGACTCATACTGTTCAACAAAATACTTCATAAGCTCTTCCCTAGCTTTAATTCCTCTACTGTATCCTGTTAATGGGAGATTTAGACGAACAGGTGTGGTCGCAGATCTAATTGCATTAGTGAAATGATTTACCATTTTAGTCTTTCCATCTTCATTTGATTCTCCAAAAAATACTGTGAAGGCAATATCAAGAGTAAGAGATTTAACCTCCTGATATAGGTCAATTTTTTTCTTTGATTTAATTGAACTAATCCATGTAGTAATTAGAGGATTCATTAATTTAATATATTCTTCTAATGCGCCTCTCCTAAAAGCATGCTGCATAATTCCTCTGTGATATTTGTGATCGTCAAAATCTCGAAGCATCAATCCATTTTTAAAAGCTGGGCCTATTGAAAAAGACCAGCCGAGCTCAGAAGAAAAATTGTCATCAATATCTAAGAAAACATCTCTTGTGACTTGAGGGCTCAAAAAAACATTGACCTTCCGATTGAGGACATTCATGGAGAAGACGTCTCCATATTTTCTTTGTAGCCTAGTTACGTTACTTAGTGCATCTAAATAAAAACTTATTGAGTGACCAATTATTGGTAAACCTCTTGAATGTTGGATTTTGTTTTCTTTCATGTTATACAACTATAATCAACGATAATCCCGGGTTTCAAAGGTTTGAATAAATGTATGCATCAGCACAATCCTTGGTCTCATTCCTCTATTTATTTCTTGAATTGCATTAAACAATAGCTCTGAGTATCTATATTGTGATTTATCAATCTGGGCTGATGAACCTAGTATGGAAGAGCTTAAATATTCAAGTGTAGATTTTAATATTGATTGGTTCGAAACAGCTATATCTTCTTCTTTCAACTTCTTTGTGATGTTATCTGATTCAAGCTTAATCCTAAAAGCATAATTCCCTGCTAGGTAAACATCTTTGGGAGGAATAAGTATCTCTGTAATCAAGTTATGAATTTTCTTTAGATGTGAATGGTAATTGTCTAATTCAAGATATGAAGCATAATCGGCCAATGACATATCAAATGTTATAGAGGATTCTGCTGATATATAAATCTGTCTACATCTACTTTTGACTGTCTCGGGTATAGTTGTGATTCCATCATCTAGTTCATGAGTCCAAAACTGATTCGCTTGCAACAATATGTAAATGGTTGAACTTGATGCCTCCTCTAGAGTCTTGAGAAGTGCATTTAGGGCCTCTTCTGTAAGATTTTTGTATGGAGTAAAAATATATATTTTGTAATCAGCAGAAATAGGACCTACTGCTTCTGATTCAATAATCTCTCTTACATCTTGTACTCCGACTGTTTGGAGGTTGTCTGAATCTACATAACGTATATCTGGATGGTCAGAATAGATATCACTACCAAATAATACCCTGGAAGCAAAGAGCTTTGCTTGTATTTCTAGCTGAGTAGGACTGTTCCCAGTAAAAATATATGAATTAAAAGGCTTGTCTACCTCTACCAAAAGAGAGCTATTGAGAGTCATATTCTACAAACCTAGCCAAGCAAGAGTAAGGTTTATGTTCTTGCTAATTTCCTCTTCACCATCAAGAACTAAATAAGAATCTCCATTTTCTTCTGCCAATTTTAGATATGCATCTTGAACTTTTTGAAAGAAATCTAGACTGCTACTTCCTATCCTGTC
>CEPK01045997.1_pt1 | contig 19197 bp, 13 predicted proteins | sample 356231 | NCBI WGS metagenome assembly CEPK01 (sample SAMEA2620259, study PRJEB7988) | marine metagenome | biome: marine biome (ENVO:00000447); feature: deep chlorophyll maximum layer (ENVO:xxxxxxxx); material: "saline water (ENVO:00002010), including plankton (ENVO:xxxxxxxx)" | depth 80 m
TCACCGGGTAGAATAAGCGAGTCTGAGTAGATCGATAAGACAATTGAGGATAGCAGAACCAGTACAAAAAGTGTAGAACCGCGTGCAGAACTCATGCTCGGTCCCCACGCATAAAATGTGAGCCCTATTCCCAGAAGGGCGATCATTGGGGCCCCATAAAGCTCATGAGCGACTAAATTTGTGCTATCAATCTCCACAGTAAGGAGCAACCAAGTTAGCATCAGGAAGGTCAGTCCTATGAACCATGGAACAGCTCTCGCGAGTGCGTATCTTTTCTTCGCGTCATTGAATAAATCGAGGAGATTGATATCGTCGCCTTCCTCGGGTAACAACCATATCAATATGAATGGAATCATCCCAATCATTGACTGTTGCCAATCAGCCACCCAAGCCCAAGTTGAGATTACCATTAGGATAACCCCTGAAGCCACCCATTGGGCGGGCGGATCCTCATGATCCCCGAAGACCAAGAGAATTAGAAATGCGAGTCCGACAACAAGAACCGCACTAGATCCAATCCAAAATCCAATAATTATGTAGAATAGAACAACTGAAAATGCCAAAATTCTGTTTTTTTCAAAAAGACTGACTTTGCCACTTGCTTCCAGGCTCTTTGCTTGCTGTCTAAATAAATGAAGGAAAGCAAGAAAACCCAACATGACCACAAAAAACAGATATGTTGCAACCTCCAAGCCCACTGCACTTATTTCCACAATCTGCATAATTCTGAGATAAGGGTCACTAGCCATAGATCCCTGGCCATCGGCTACAAATGCGTGGACGGAATACCAGACTCCATTAGCTCTGGTAACCAGTGTAGCATGCATCGTAAGGGCACCAACAATCATGGCTAAAGCAGGTGTTGAAGAGAACCTACCAACTTTTCCAGGCCTAGCTCTAGCATGAATGATTGCTAGCAGACCTATCCAAGGTAATAGCGAACCAGTTTCCACAGGATCCCAAGCCCAATAGCCCCCCCAATCTAGCACAGTGTATGCCCAAAGGCCCCCTAAACCGATTCCTAGGGTACCTATTACGAACGAATACCTAGCCCACTGGATCAGATTTTCATGAGTCTTTTCAGGATCCTCATCTCTGATCAATCCTGCAATTCCAATACTGGCTGTGGCCAAACAAAGTGAGTAGTAACCGAAAACAAGTGGCGGGTGAACTACCATCAGATCAGTCTGAAGGAGCGGGTTCAATTCGCCTCCAATCAAGTTTTGAGAACTCCTAAATGGCCTCATGATGAAACAAATTATCAGAATTGCCGATGTCCATCCATGCATAATCCTTACTTCAATTGACGCCGAGTCAGAATTCCGCGACATCACCCAGGTTACTAGGCCAAGTAGGGCCGCCCACAGTAATAGCGGTCCGGACCGGCTCCCCCAAACTGCAGAAATCCGATATGCGAGTGGCAAGCCATCCCCCACATATCTTGAAACTAGATCCAGAGTACTAGCCTCAATTATGAAGGCCGCAGAGAGAAAGAGAAAGGGAGATATTTGGGTCGCTAGTGTAACATTTTTGACAAACCTATCACCACTACTCAATGGCCTAACTATCTGAAAAACTCCCGACAATATTGCTAGAGTGATTAGTACATTTCCTATTAGGGAGAGCAAGAGCTCACCACCCGTAATACTTCGCTCTACTATAACCGAATGCCAACATGGCCGGAACTATACTCTTGAAGTAAAGACCAGGTCTCTTCATCAGCAGCCTGACTCCTACCATCGCTTTGCCCGAAATCCCCATACTACCCATTTCATCGGGGAAACAACGGCCCATCAAAGACATCTCATCATCGGTAAGATCGAATAGTGCGTTCTTACCGCGAATAATCTTATCATAAGGTGGGAACTCATTACTCCAGAGTCTTTGATACTCCGACAGTCTTTCAGAACTCAAATCTCCATCTGATATTGCAGCTGCAGCAGTTTCAGCCGCGAAAACCGCTGACTTGAGAGCCAAATGAGAACCACCTTCAAAAAGAGGAGAGGTAAATCCAGCAGCATCCCCAACCAAAATCAAACCATCGAAATATGTATTTTCAAAAGGTCCAGAAATCGGGATAGTCCCCCCGAAAGCAGGATTCCCCTTTTCCTTCCACGGCGGAAGAACCTGATCTAATTCCTTGAAGTGGGTATTTTCAATAAATTCATCCAACGACTTTTTTGCTCTTGGCCTATCTTCAGTAACTAAACCAACATTAGCTCTGCCTTCACGCTTGGGGATCATCCACAGGTATCCTTTCTCAGCATATTCTGGCCAGATATAGAAGTCAAGATAACCGTCCGTTGGGACCCCAACCATCTCGTATTGCATTCCAGCTACAACCTTGCCTTGCGGATTGAGGGGCAACTCATCTTCTAGTTGAACTAACTTTGAGCAAACTGCAGCAACACCTGAGGCATCTATCACAATCTTTGCTAGAATTGGAAAACCATCTCCCTTTCCCTGACATAGCCAACCCTCAAACTCAGATCCCCCTGATCTGTCCATCGACTGTAGTTTGTGCCCAAGATGCAGACTAGCACCTTCCGCAACCGCCTCATCAACAATCCACCGCTCGAAAAGATGCTTCTCAAGTACGTAACCCTCTTCAGACAAGCACTTCTCAGTTCCATCAGGGAAAATGACCCTTATTCCGTGAACCCTCTTACTGATCACCTCTTCCGGCAAGTCTAGATTTAGATTCTGACATGCAATTTCAGAGATACACTCCCCGCAATGCACGGGAGTTCCGATTTCTTTGTGATCTTCAATAATGATTGTGGATAGGCCTCTCCTAGCGCATTGCAATGCCGCATTGCCTCCACCTGGACCCGCTCCTACAACAAGAACGTCACAGCTCGTCACACCCTCTGCCACAACCGAGCGGTAAAGCTCCTTGCAAAGAAACCCTCGGTCCGCCACCGTAGGTGGCGGGCGAACCTTCTCATTAGAGTGAGCCTCCCGGGTGCCATGGGATGGAGCAGCCTGAGCCAATACATTCGTTCTCTGGAAGACCAGGGTGACCTGCTTAGGGTCAGCCATCCAGTAGACCTCAAGTTCGAAGCCGGTTGCATTGCGGACCGCCTAGTAAAATCAGGGGGGCCAGCAGTTGTTTTCGACCAACCAAGATTGGATGATGGCACCATCAGTAGATTCCCTCTAGCCATGAACCTGTTTGGCACAAGAAAACGTACCAAAATGGCGTTAGGAGTCGAGGAAGTGAGTGAAATTGGTGAAATGATGGTTGGTTTGATGAAGCCAGATATTGGCGCTATTATCAAGGCGCCTTGGAAAGGTATCGGACTACTGAGGCAAGGAATTTCCATGGCTCCACGAAGAATCTCAAAGGGATACTGCCAGCAGGTCCGAATCCCTGAACCCGATGTCTCTAGACTTCCAATTCCCACAACATGGCCAAAAGACGGCGGGCCCTTCATGACACTTCCACTAGTTGTAACAGCTGATCCAACCACGGGCACCCATAATATGGGGATGTACAGAAGTCAGGTATTCGGACCTAAAGCTTTGGGACTACACTGGCAGAAGCACAAACATGGCGCAGATCATGCCGATGCATCCGATGGTAGGATGCCAGTTTCAATTTGCCTCGGAGGCCCTCCAGAGCTGATTTTTAGTGCGATTTCACCTCTTCCAGATAATCTTTCTGAGTACGAGTTCGCAGGATTAATTTCTGGAAAGAGACTCAAGATCACCAAGTGTTTGACTAATGATTTATGGGTTCCTGCTGATTGTGATTTCGTCATTGAGGGTTATACGAAATTAGGGGATACCCGAACAGAGGGACCATTTGGAGATCACTTCGGACATTATTCATTGGAGGAAGAGTACCCAGTAATGCATGTTACAGCAATTACACATAGGAAGGACCCCATAGTTCCAATGACCATAGTAGGAATTCCACCTATGGAGGACGGATACCTCGGTGAGGCGATAGGCGATGCACTGTTACCAGTGCTTCGCTTCCAACATAGGGATGTTTCCGACCTATTCCTACCATTGGAGACCGGCTTCCATAATTTAGCAATTTTAGCCTCGAAACAAAGATACCCTAGACAGGCCAGAAAAACAGCTCTTGGTCTCCTGGGCGCCGGTCAGATGATGTTCCAGAAGGTCTTCATTGTTGTCGATGAGGACCATCCAGTCAAGGATCTCAACTCTCTTCTCGATGCATTAGATTCGAAGGTAAACATCCCTGATGATTTGGTTGTTCTAGAGGGAATGGTCGCCGACAGCCTCGCTCATGCCTCTCCTTGGGAGAATATTCACAATAAACTCATCATTGACGCTACAACCGCCATTGCAGGCGATCCCATTGGCCCGGTAGAGGACAACATCGTCAGCAAATCACTGGCCGTTTCATCGACAGCAATCGATGGAGTTGTGCAGGCGAGAATGCTAAGGCCCTCGATGATGGTAATTACCACCAAGATCGAGGGGGGCCCAAGTCCCGAAGAGAGCATGGAGGTCCCCGATGAAAAACTAGCGCTTTTGCAGAGAGAAAGAATTTCCCACATTCGTGACTCCATCTGGGCACTAGAGGCATCCCAAGGATTGAGATGGTTGCTAATCACTGACTCTGATGCAGATCTAGAGAGCAATGATTGGAAAAGGAGGCTATTATGGCAACTATTCTGCAGATTCGATGTTGGAAGGGACCTGCACTTCGATCAGTCTCGAAAAAGAGTTGCATGGGATGCTACTGCTCCAATTCCGTCAAATGAAGGGCCCCTGCCTGTCCGTCGATGGCCCGCTGTAACTCTCCATGATCCGGAATTAGTAAGAAAAGTGGATAGTTGGCTCTCCCAGAGGTTATGAAATGGGCTTCAGAGAAATCCTCGAGTTTGTCAAGATAGAGCACACGCTGTTCTCACTTCCATTCGTTCTGATAGGGTACATACTGGCCGAGAATCAGTACGGAGCAGAAACATCTGACATATTCTGGATTCTTTCTGCAGCGGTGGGGGCAAGGGGATTGGCCATGACGCTGAATAGGATCATCGACAAAGACATAGATGCAGCAAATCCCCGTACTGCAGAACGCCATCTTGTTACAGGCACGATGTCGATAATCACCGCTTGGCAACTTTCTTCCATCTTCTTGCTTATTCTTCTTTTTAGTGCATGGAAACTGAACATAGTCGCGCTCATGCTTTCTTGGATTCCAGTTTCTGCCTTTGCCATTTACCCCTACACAAAAAGATACACATGGCTTTGCCATTTCTGGCTTGGCTTGTGTCTGGCACTTGCACCAGCAGGGGCGTGGCTAGCGGTATCTGCAGACTCACTTGGTTGGGATGCAATTTTTGGGACTGCTGGGAATCAACAATGGTTTCCCGAGGTTTTCCTCATCTCGATGGGCGTAGCATTCTGGATCGCAGTTTTCGACATGAATTACGCTCGTATGGATTCGGAGAATGATAGAGAAAATAACCTTTTTTCGATCCCATCTAGGTTCGGAGAAGAGGCAACTACGAGACTCTCAGTAATTCTAACACTCTTCTGGCTTTTATGCTTCACACTTACATTTGGGTTCGGCGACTCATCTCAAAGCATCTACATCTTATCAGTTGCAATAATGGCAACTCTGAGTATTTCAGTCATTCTTTCCAGAGAAAGGTTGGTTGACTTCCAAAAATCTCTATTTCGTGTGTTCATGCTAACTGGCTGGGTCATTCTAGCAACCATCATAATGGTAGAGCCGCAAAGCATTACAACATAGTATGAGGAATAGGTATGTTCAGACTACACGCAGAGTACGACACGGCTGGAGATCAGCAGCATGCCATCAATACGTTGGTAGACCAATTGGAAGGAGGACAAGAACGCTGCATCCTCCTTGGAGTGACTGGTTCCGGGAAAACGTTCGCTATGGCTAAGGTCATAGAAAGGATGCAACTACCTACGCTAGTTCTGTCCCACAACAAGACTCTAGCAAGACAGATTTGGCAAGAGATGTCATCACTCTTCCCCGAGAACTCAGTAGAGTATTTTGTCAGCTACTACGATTATTATCAACCAGAGGCATACATACCCGGTCGTGACTTATACATCGATAAGGAACTTCAGATGAACGAGCGTATTGAGCAGGAGAGATTCTCTACAGTGGCTTCATTGGTCTCACGTCCCGATGTAATTACTGTTGGTACCGTTTCAACAATTTACGGCCTCAATCCGCCCGAGGTCTTTCAGCAGAATCACCTAAGGTTGTTTGTTGGCCAAGCTTCTGACCCTCAGGAAGTTGTAAGGAATTTGGTAGGTTTGCATTATCGAAGAACAAACGGGGAGATCACTAGGGGAGGCGTTCGGCTTAGAGGGGAGGTAATGGATGTCTGGATGCCTAGTCGGGATGACCCAATTAGGATAAGATTCGATTGGGATGGGATAGAGAGAATCCAAGTGTGCGAGGCTGTCTCGTGGGAGGTACTCGATGAATTTGAGGAGATTTGGATTCACCCTAAGGAATTCTATATGACCAGTGAGGAGAGGTTCAAACAAGCATTAGAGGACATCCAGTTTGAACTAGAAGGTAGAATTGATCTTTTTGAGTCAAAGGACCAGTCATTGGAGGCGCATAGACTAGAACAAAGGACAAGATTCGATCTAGAGATGCTGAATGAGGTTGGCTCGTGCAAAGGAGTAGAAAATTACTCGATGCATTTCGATGGACGCAGTCGTGGAGAAAGGTCATATTGCTTGTTGGATTTCTATTCCAATAATGCAGAACTATTCCACGGTGGCTCTGATAGATTTCTAGTAATAATGGATGAGTCACATGTCACACTTCCCCAAGTGGGGGGAATGTATGGGGGGGACTACTCTAGAAAGAAGAATTTGATTGATTTTGGCTTCAGACTCCCATCTGCATACGACAACCGACCACTTAGAATCGATGAATTCCAAGAGCTTATTCCGCAGATGATCTACGTCAGCGCAACACCAGGCGAAAGAGAGTTACGGCACATCGCTGAAATTACCGGACAAGAGGTCCCGGACGGGCTAATGCATGTGGCCGGCGGTGGAGGCGCGGTGAAACCAGAATCCGCCAAGCCAGAGTCAGTTCAGACAATGGAGGAAATGCTGGGAAACATAGAAGGAATAGCAAAGATGGAAATTAGGCCTACAGGACTACTGGATCCTATGATTGAGGTCAGACCCACCGAAGGGCAGGTACAAGACCTATTGAGTGAAATCAATGAGAGGGTCCAGAGAAACGAGCGAGTCCTAGTCACAGTGCTAACCATCAAATTTGCAGAAGAGGTCTCAGAGTATCTTGAGAGAATGGGGGTTAAATCGCACTACCTTCACAGTGAGATAGATACCCTAGAGAGGACGGAGATAATCAAGGCACTTAGGGTTGGACACATAGATGTAATCGTGGGGATAAACCTCCTTCGCGAAGGCCTGGATATACCAGAAGTTTCGTTGGTTGCGATTTTTGATTCAGATAAGCAAGGATTCCTCAGAAATGAGAGGTCGTTGCTTCAGACGATTGGCAGAGCATCGAGGAATTCGAATGGCTCAGTGATACTTTACGCCGATTCAGTCTCCCCTGCCATGGAGGCAGCAATCAGTCAGACCGTTAGAAGGCGGAAGATTCAGAGCAAGTACAATGAAGAGAATGGAATCATTCCCATTACAATAGACAAGCCTCTACCCAAACTGGGAGAGGAAACACAAGATACGATTTCCGGAGTATCTGGAAAGGGCATAGGTGGGGGCAGGAGAATGGTCGGCAAAGCATCAAGGAAGAAGGGAATAGAAGGTTTTGCACGTAGATTTGACCTAGGCGTGGGAATCTGGAATCCCACAAACTCCGTTTTAGATAATGTCAGCCAACCTGACTGGGCAGAATCACCTAACGAAACAATAGGTATACGGGAATCGGCAAGTAAAAACGAAGATGAAGCCACCATAGTCAGGTTGCAGCAGGAAATGATTCGGGCCGCTGATCGTCTCGACTTCGAGCGGGCAGCCGAGTTAAGGGACCGAATCTTGAAGATTCAGAATCCGACCAATTGAAGTCAAATGGGTGATGCGAGTATCCATGGCCGGATATTCGCGGGACGACTTCAACGCCCCAGTAGATGATTACGACTTCTCCTCCCTAGATGGTAGCAGCTCGCTTATCGACCAGATGGGCATGGCCGGGGGTTTCACCGCAACTAAGCTATCGCAAGCTCGCGACATCCTTCGGGATTCGATCAGCAAAGCGAATCAAGATGGAGTCCTAAATTGGCTCTCTTTCCCTGCTTGTCTTTGCGCCACTGGGACTAGAGGATTCTTTGTCGAGGCGATTAGGAGGAATGCATTCAACGTAGTTGTTACAACATGCGGCACTCTTGATCATGACATTGCTAGGACTTTCCGGGACTATTTCCACGGCGATTTCAACCTAGACGACGTGGCTTTGGGTGAAGAAGGTCTCAATAGGCTGGGGAATGTGATAGTCCCCAATGAATGCTATGGCGAGATAATCGAGGAAGTACTCTCCCCCTGGCTTTTTGAAATAGAGGAACAAAAAATCTCCGCAAATCCTTCCAACCCATGGCTCGGCTTCGGCTCTGTACAGTTATGCTGGGAGATCGGCGATAGATTGGAAGATGACACGTCATTACTTTTCTGGGCTGCAAAAAATAGGATTCCAGTAGTTATTCCAGGATTGACCGATGGGTCAATTGGAGCGCAACTTTTCATGCATAGGCAGAAGAGCCCCAATTTCGTTGTTGATGTTCTGGCAGATGAACAAATCCTATCCGATCTTACTTGGTCTGCAAAAGAGAGCCATGGATTGATGGTTGGAGGGGGCATTTCCAAGCATCATGTTATTTGGTGGAACCAGTATCGAGGAGGTCTAGACTCTGCTGTTTCAATTACAACTGCTTCCGAACATGATGGATCTTTGTCCGGAGCCAGACTTAGGGAGGCAATATCGTGGGGCAAAATAAGGCCGGAAGCACCTCAGGTTGTTGTCGAGGGGGAAGCGAGTGTCATCCTACCTCTCCTCGGGGCAGATCTATTTTCCGAGTCCATCTAAGGTGAGAATTTGATTGTAAATATTGCCGGATATCGCTTTGTAGATCTGCCTGATAGGGACGAAATTCAGGGACAATTGTTAGATTATTGCACCGAATCAGGTCTCAAAGGATCTATTCTAATTAGCCCAAATGGCATTAATTTCTCGCTGGCCGGATCAAGTGAAGCAATTGATTCATTCATCAATCACATTGAGGAAGATGAACGATTTATTGGAATACCGTTGAAATTCAGCTACACAGATTACCAACCATTTCGAAGGATGCTAGTCAAGAAAAAGAAGGAGATCATTTCACTGGGAATTGACGAAATAAAGCCGGCCAATTTCACAGCCCCACACGTCTCCCCACGGGAGCTCAAGAGAATGCTGGATGATGGCGAAGAAGTAATTCTAGTCGATACAAGGAATGATTACGAAACTAGATTGGGAACTTTCGTCGGGGCGCTAGATATGAAAATTCCCACATTCAGAGACTTCCCTGACGCCTTAGCAAAGCTTCCGGACTCGCTTAGATCAAAGAAGATAGTCACGTACTGCACAGGTGGAATTAGATGCGAAAAGGCATCGGTGGTAATGATAAAAGACGGATTCGAGAATGTCATGCAGTTAGAGGGCGGCATCCTAGCTTATTTCGAGGAATGCGGTGACTCTCATTGGACAGGCGATTGCTTCGTTTTCGATCAGAGGGTAGCCTTGGATCATAACTTGGCAGAAACAAGCTACGAGGTCTGCTTCAAATGCAGACAGCCACTATCAATGGATGAACAAAAGTCAGAAAACTACCAAATCAACCAGTACTGTCCCTACTGCAGAGATAGCAGCCCCACCGCAACCAAGTCAACCAACAGCCATCTCTGATGCTGCAATTAGCTCCATCAGACTAGTTCTCATCTGTACCGTTGGATGCCATCCCATACCACCGGAATTCAATATTGCTTTGTGGAAAGGACCAAGATTTGGACGCAAACCATCTATTTCGAGAGCTTCCTTAACCGGACTCGAGATCGATGCTAGAGAACTGACTGTGTGTGAATGGGACAAAGCGTTCTGATAACGCTGCCAGAGCTGATCAATTTCATTTACCACATCAGAATCCCTCCATGCCCTCCTTCCACAGATATCCATTCTACTAACAAGAGGCGCAAAATCATCTGCAATCACTACTGAGCAGATTCCCTCTACTACGTCCCTCACGTGAACCCAATAGTGAATTCCTTCAGGGTCAAATTCTGGTTCCAAACCATTCTTTATTTCATGGACCCATTTTGAAATGGGGGCCGTACCCCAACTATTTCCACCGACGGGTACTACAAGATCATGAACGGATATTTCAATGCGCGAATCACCAGATTGTAGCCCAGATGGAAGAATGACCAAATCTCCGGAGGCATTTTCGCCCAATCCAATTGTTAGCTCAGATGAATCTTTGTTACTGCACAAATTTACATTCGCTCTCTCCAATCGGTCTCGAAGCGCTTCCGAGAAACCATCTTCCCAACCAGACAAAAAAACCGATTTGGGCATTTTACCACTTATGCAGAAGCCTCAGCTTCAACTATCGCTTCCGAAGAGAAATGTATCAGAGCCTTTCTAACCAGGTTAATAATAAGGTCAATTTCTAAACTTGTTATAGCAAAGTGAGGCGTGAACCTCAATGCATTATGTCCTCCGTGAATTACCCCTAGGCCATTATTTCTGCACCACTCCTCCACACATCCGAATCCGACTACAGGTAGGGAATCTGGATCAAGCTCAGCACATAGCAATAGCCCAGTACCTTGAACTTCGGTAATCTTCCCGTGGAACTCTTCCATCAATGATTCCAATTTCTGCTTCAATTCAGCCCCTCTTTCGACTATGTTACTCCGCAGCTCGGGGGTCACCTTATTCAGAACAGAAATTGCTGTTTCCAGAGCTCTTGGGTTTGTCGTCATTGTATTTCCATATACTCCAACTACGTATGTATTTGCAGCCTTTTCACTCAATCCCACAACTGATAATGGATACTGGCCAGCACTCAGTGCCTTTGACCATGTTTCCATATCTGGAGCATCACAGTCTTGGAATCCCCTATAATCGACTATGCTAAGGCACCCTTGCCCTCTCAGCCCAGCCTGAATGGAATCAACTAGTAACATTGAACCATGCTCCTTGGTGAGCCTCCGAGCCTCTTCATAGAACTCCCTAGAAATACAAAGACCAGGGCTTCCTTCTCCCATTACCGGCTCCAAAGCCATTAGCTCAATGAAGAAACCCTCATCCGCTGCTCTACTGAATGCAGCCCTAAGTGCAGCAATGTCATTCGGTGGGACGAACATTACCCCTTCTTTATCCCTAAAAGTCGCTAGATTTTTCTCATATTTGCCTCTACATGAATCCGAGATCATTGCAGGTCTCTGCGTTCTTCCATGGAAAGCCTGCTCAAGTGCTAGTAGTTTAGTTGGCAAACCCTCGTGCCTCCCACCCTGACCAGTCATCAGTTCCGCATTCAAATCCGCAATCCTCATTGAAATTGCCACAGATTCGGAGCCACTATTCAGGCAAACAAATTTGGAAAATGGGCATTCGCCCCTTGTGTGTCCAACTTCGTTCCGTAAAGCATCCGTGAGCCTTTTCTGACTGAAGGAGGGAGTCATTACATTTGCCATGACCCAGTTCTTCTGCATTGAATCAATCACATCAATAGGCCCATGGCCCATACCCATCATGCCGTATCCACCATTGTCATGAATGACCGCCCCGTGAGAAGTTACAATCCAAGGTCCCATGGCAGAAATTGCGACATATGGGTTAACTGTTGGCGAAGAATAGAAGTTCACGTATTCGGATTGCAGATGGGAGATGAGGGAAGCTTCGTCCATCGCTATTACCTCCTCCCCGAAACTAGCTTTGAGATCGCTAAAGTTTTCAGCAGCTTCCTGAATTGCCACGTCTAGCTTCGGATCCATCTCCAAAAAATCGAGAATGGTATTGTCATCTAACCCCTTGGTCGATGACTTCCCTGTTTGCTCTCTCATCTCCTTCAGAACTTCCAAACCGCCGCTCATCGACTATCCGAGTAAACACATCCACATCAATATTGGGAATTCTGACTATCATTTCCAAAGATTCGCTCCGAAAATGGGAATTTTCTAATTTCTGATAATCAATCAATAATTTAAATTTAATTTAATTTTCCAATTGAAATTTTTATTTAAGATTAAATTTTTCAATTAGATTATCAGAATTAGTTATCGAATAATATAAGTGCTAGTATGCGACCTTAGGTCTCGGAGATAGCAGGGGGGTGCACTCTATTCCCAGGAGGGACAAGATTGACAGAGAGCTACGAAATTCAGGAATTAATTCAGAGAGATGTATATGTTGGAGACAAGAGAGTCGGCATTGTAATCGGTGAGAGATTTCATCCGAGGGATGAGTTTGTAAGATCAATGAGAATTAAAGTAGAAGACGGTGTAGCCAGCGAATTTATGAGAAAACCAGCTGATTACGCTCCATTGCCTAAGGAGTTGGTCCACAGCATTAGACCGGATGGTTGCATAAAACTCTCCAAATCGATGAGGGAATTACAAAGGAGATGGAGGAACACAGTGAGAATCTCTGAGGAGCTATACGCTCCTGACGAGTTATTGGACAGGGCCGTATTGGATAATGACGGCATGGACATAGGTAATGTTGTGGACTTGATCAAGGTTAAGCGTACGTACAAAGGTCTACTGATCAAGCCCCATTTCATGGTGAGAGCAAGGCACAACCTCCCGGAGCACATAGTTGTCCCTTGTGGCCAACTAGGTAGGACAACCGCCAGGTTGGATGAGGTCATCCTCAAGTGTTCTTTCTCTAGGCTTGTAACGCTTCCAAGTTACCTCAAGCTCAATGGATTGGGTGAATAGGGAATTAGCATTGGTTCCAAATGGCCCGATTAAACTCCAATTTATGCACCAGTGCGCATATCATCACCACACAAGCCTGAATAGTTTTCTTGGGTTCGGGGCATTGTATGTTCGCAGGAATCCCCACTGGAGATGACGGATCGGAACATATTCCTGATAAGGCTAGAGCAACAAACTCCAAAGTTAGGATTCTAGGCATTTCAGTTTCTTTGTCGGCAATTATGCTATTTGTCTCTCTGCAGGGTTGGATAATTAATGACGTGGTAGATGAAATTCAGGAAGATCTAGGAAATTACGAAAGAGTCCCGGTTTGGGAAAGGTCAGAATGGCCATACATCACAAACCAAAGCCATGGTTATGTTATGGAGCTTGGAGAATATGGCGTATTGGAGACTGAGAATGCGTGGAACTCCACTCATCATTTCGTTAGCTTCGAGCTTCCTCTGAGTGAGGGGGGAGCTGCTCCCAACGGTGTCGTGAGCCTTGCTGTTTGGCTTCCTGATGTGCCCCCGGGCGTTAGAGTTCCCGTAATCGCGGAGTTTGGGCCTTATTTTGACGAAATTAGCGTCGATACCCCCTCGATAGAAGTCCCTGGCACATGGTTAGGAGAGATGATCATTGACCAAATTTTACCTCACGGCTATGCATTCGCCCAAGTATCGGTCATGGGAACCGGAAGATCAAATCACTGTATGGACTTGATGGGCAATGCAGAGCAGCTCGGAGTTGATGCCGCTGTAACTTGGTTGGGGACTCAGGATTGGAGCAACGGCGCCGTGTCCATGATCGGGAAGTCATATGATGGCTCCACCCCATGGCAGGCTGCCACTTTTGGCAACGAGCACCTGAAGACCATAGTCCCCATATCCGGCCTCATAGGGGTGATGGAGCTAATGTGGAAAAACGGTAGTAGCGAAGCCAGAGCCCCATTCATGCACAACGGTGTTTACGGATCATATGGGATAGACGGGGATCAGGAAGACATAGGAAACATGTGCCCTGACTACATCATTGGCCCTGGAACTGGCGTTGCAGCATACATGTGGGGTGGCGAGGTCGCTGGAACTTACTGGGAAGAGAGGTATTTCCTCGATAGGGTGCTACAGAATTACCGGGGCTCAGTTTACCTAATCCAGGGAATGCACGATTGGAACGTAGATCCACATATGGCCGTTCCAGTCATCAATCAGCTGATTGACGCAGGAATCGAGTCTAAGGGACTGTTCGGTCAGTGGGATCATGATTACCCAGATAGGCCGGATTATCATTTCGACCGTTCCGGGGAGGGCAGGGGCAGAGAGGCATACCCCCAGATGGTCAGATTTGACTGGATGCAGGACTTGCTGGAGTGGTTTGATTGGTATCTCAAAGGAACCGGAGAAAAACCCGGATTATTTGTTGAGATACAGTCCAACAAAGGCCAGTGGAGGATTGAGGAGAGGTACCCTCCACAAGGCATGGAAACAATGTCATTGGATCTCGGCGGTCAGATGATGAACATAGCAGGAACAACCACCATTTTGCCCAATGGTAACTTTGGACCGATTTATGAGAGCGAGCCTTTTGATGAAGCAGTCTGGATTTCAGGATTGCCAAGGTTGCACATAGATGTAGCTACAGCAACGCTAGGCGGGCAAATTTATGCACTACTGGAGGATTGTTCACAGGAAGGAATTTGCATCCATATCGGTCATGCAATCATGGATTTGAGATATCATGAAGGAGGGAAGCAAGAGCAAACTTGGATACCGATTTTCGAGACAATTAACGCTAAAATGGAATTCTTTGCAATCGATGCTCAGATTGAGGAAGGACATACGCTAAGGCTTTCATTAGCTAGCACGGGTGAGGATTACCTTCCAGCCTCTACTAGCTCAATAGTTGAGGTTTCAGAGGGTTCGACTTCGAACCTACTCATCGATATCATTCAACCAGGGGATAAGATTCTCTTTGATCCCCCTACATGCACACATCAGTATTGCTTGGATTGGTTAGACCAGTGAATATCCCCTATGTCGCTTAAATTAAGTTAGCCGAGATAACTCACAACTTGGGCCGAAATCATGATTGCTGCCATTACTAAGAACATCGGCCTAAGCATGGAGTAACCATATTTTAGAACGTATCCAGGTGCTAGGTAGCCCCCAATCATATTCGCAAGAGCAAATGGAATTGCAACTTTATAGTTGACATATGCAGCTATTGCAAAAACAGCAAAAGAACCGACGTTTCCTCCAAAATTCAGAATCCTACCTGTGGCTGCTGCCCTGTCCATCCCAAAACCCGCTCCTTTGATGTAACCAGCCATTAACATACTTCCAGTGCCAGGTCCAAGAAATCCTTCATAGAAGCCCAATCCTGCCCCCATGCCCACCGTTACTGGAATTACCTTGTTTTCCTCAATCTCTTCTTCCTTTCCAAATTGAGGATTAAATAGGACGTATAGAAACAACGCCGAGAGAACAACGATTACAATTCCAAGTACAACATCGGCGCTAATCGAAATAACCACCATTGCCCCGATAATTGAGAATACAATCATCAACAACCAACCAATTAAGGCAGCTTTTCTTGGAACAATTTCACTTTGGAGATACTTGGCACTCGCAATTGCTGCTGCTGCCGCTGATGCGAATTTGTTAGTTCCCAATGCAACGTGTGGGGGCAAGCCAGCACTGAGCATCGCCGGTAGGCGAAGAAGTCCTCCCCCTCCGACTGCGCTATCGACAAATCCTGCGAAGACCCCCACCATCATAAGTAGCAGGAATACCTCAGTATCCACGAAGTTATCTGGGGTTCGCGGGATATCAGATTTTCAGTCAGAAGATCATTATTTTGGCTATGGTCACAATTTATCATTGAGGCCTAAATTCAGAGTCTATGTTCTGGCGACCAGGTCTAGTAATGTTGGTCTCATTCATCCTTTTTTCGCCAGGGTGTCTGAGCAATCAGAATGTGGGCATTAATCAAAATGAACAGGACAATTCGTTGTCCTCGCAAGGTTTAGTTTCAGCAGTGGACATATCTTATTACCCTTTGATTTCAAAATTCAACCACACCTTCGTAGATCAAGAAGGAGACCAGATCGATTTTATCGACTCCCTGATTCAGAATGGTGTTAACACAGTCAGATTGAGGATTTGGCATGATCCTGTAGGCAACTCTTCATCGCTTGCTCAGGTTGTGGAATTCTCCAAGTTGCTCAAGGCGAAAGGCCTGAAAATTTGGTTGTGCCCTCATTATTCAGATACATGGGCGGACCCGAGCCAGCAAAGGTTACCAGATGGATGGAAGTCACTCAATTTCGAGCAGTTGAAAATCGAGGTGTACGAATACACGAAAGCAATCGTCAATGAAGTCGACCCCGATTTCATCCAAATAGGAAATGAGATCAATAACGGACTGTTGTTTCCTCATGGGGAAATTCATCAAAACAAGACACAATTCTTGGAGATCCTGGAACAGGGATCGAAAGCTGTTAGGGATAGTTCTGAGAAGGCGAAAATAATTCTTCACTATGCTGGCCTCGAGTCAGCCCCTGATTTTTTTGACGATGTAAATCACATTGACTACGATGTTGTCGGAATCTCATACTACCCCATATGGCATGGGAAATCTATCAGCAGTGTGGGCAGTGAGCTAGGGACTCTGGCGAATAACACGGGCAGGGACGTCATCATCGCTGAGACGGCCTATCCCTTCACTCTCGGTTCGAATGATTGGACAGACAATATCCTTGGATTGGAGAGCCAGTTGATTCTCCCTGGATTCCCCGCCTCTCCGGAGGGCCAGGAGGATTTTTTACGACACCTCAAAGAGCAGATTTTCTCGATCGAGTCGGGGATTGGCTTCTGCTATTGGGGGGCTGACATGATTTCATGGGACGGCCCAGAATCCAAAAATGGGTCTGTTTGGGAGAATCAGGCCGTCTTCGACTTCGAAAACAAAGAACTCCCCGTTCTGCAGGAATTCGATCTGAGTCATCGGGGCTTCGGGGCATAATCAAGCCTCTATTGTGAGAAAGAGGCCATCCCTTCTGCATAGCTCGTCACAATCATGTAGACCATGAAAACCCCTAGCAGTGTGCCCAGAATGCCAGATAACAACGCTCCTTCAGCCAACTCGTCACTCTCGTGTATCCTTGAGTAAATAGCGAATCCAAAGCCTGCCACGGGCCAAAAACAAGTAGACGCCAAGGCAAACAGAAAGCCAGGCCCGGTGAAGAGATAGAATAATCCAGCCAGTACGATGGATGAAACCAATGGCACACAAAGGCCAATGCCGAAAACTCCCCAATATGGCAAATCTTCTTCGTTCACGACAAAACCCTCCCTAGCCAGTGTTTCCATGAAAATTGGCTGGCTTCAAAACTCCGATCATCTTGTCTGTTCAATCAAACTACTCCCTTTGGTGTGTGATCAGGACGTTGGAGCCATCCCTTTCGATAACTGGGAGCGACATCACGCTGTCTTCAATGATATGAACGTGCACCGGGCAGGCAGCGCCGCATGCCGGAGCGAGGTAGTCCTTTCCCGATGTGGTCATTACAAGATTGATCCCTGTGCCCTCGGGCAGGAGGTGATCTATTCCCTGGAACTCCATCATCATGGTCACGGTCTCGCCCGGGATGACCCCGGTCGGCTCATTGCCCCCCTCGTGGTAGCGGATATCCATGGTAGCGTGGCCTATCCTGGTCCCCGTGAAGGAGTCCTGCATCTCGACGAATACCTGACCCCCGTCGAAAACCGCAGATGCCAGCAGGTGGAGCCTTACCAGCCCCGAAATGTGAACGTCCTCGTCGAACGGCGGGCACTCTACGACAACCTCGGACACGCCGCCGATCACGGGAGCCCCCCCGACCCAGTTGTTGCCGAGATTGATGCACTCCCCCATAGAGACGTCCAGCCAATGAACGTCCATGGGGGGCCATGTATCCTCTATTCTCCACTCCCCGTCGGAGCGTTGTATCTGCGTCGTCATCCCGGGTTTGGGTCCCTTGCCCTTCAGGTAGTACTCGAACCATTCGAACAGGTCCTGCGCCCAGTCCCACCGTGTCATGTTCCCGCGGGCCTCAAGCCCGTTTCCGCTGCCAACGCCGTCGTGGCTTGAGACCTGATCGGGGTAGTGGTGGCCCCACTGGCCCATCATTCCCCTGACCTCGAAGCCGGCGTCGATGTACTCCTGGTACCAGTTAACGCCTGCCGGGCCTCCGAACACCTGGTGGGGGTCGACGTTCCAGTCCTGCATCCCCTGCACCCAGTAGATCGAGCCCCCCCAGTTTTCGAATGCCTTGTCTATGTGGCTCCTGTCGTCGTAGTAGTTCTGCATGTAGGGGTCCATCTCTCCGCCGATGTACGTCACCGGTCCGGCGAAAAGCCCCTCGGCGATGTCTGGGCACACATTGTCGAGGTCGTCCTCGTCGTAGTCGACCGTGCTGGAGAAGTAGTTCATGTGCATTATCTGGCTCCTTGCCTCCGCGCTCCCGTTCTTGTACAGTAGCGGGTGGAGTGCGGTGGTCCCGGAAACAGGGACGATGGTCTTCAGATACTCGCTGCCCATGGCGGCAGCCTCCCACTGAGTCGCCCCCTCGTAGGACTTGCCGTACAGTCCGACGTTGCCGTTGCTCCACTCCTGTGAGCCAAGCCACTCAACAGCGCTGTGGATACCCAGTCCCTCGCCCAACCCTCGGTAGTCGAAGCAACCGGTCGAGAGCTCTGTCCCGAAGACGCTGACCTGCGCGAGCGCGTACCCGTGGGGAACGAAGTTCTGGTAGATGAACTCACCACGACCAGAGCCGACGATATTGGTCGGTGTTGACTCATCACCGGGCTGACCGTAGGAGAAGTAAGGGCTGATCACAGCGATCACCGGCACAGCCTCGCCCTCCAGGGTGTTGCTGGGTAGCCAGTAGGAGAGATGCACCGTGGATGTCTCCGGTCCGACATCCCAGACCTCGCTCGTATCGACCTCTATGAAGGCCTCCTGCACCTCGAGTGCTGTGTGCGGACCAGGCTCCAGTAGGAAGGAGAAGGTGTGGTTCGTCTGCCAATCCAGGGTGTGACGCTCCCATATTGACGGGTATGAGAAATCCGAGCTCCCGGAGTCGCCGCTATAGGTGGTTCCGGAGAGGCATCCCGAGAAGGACGACAAGAGGAACAGCATCGCAAGAAGCACCGATTTCAGGGGTGTCCGCCCGGACGCTGCCATGGCACTCTCAGCCGGTACCGCGCAATCAATCTCACTGAGAAG
>CEPK01047330.1_pt1 | contig 19035 bp, 23 predicted proteins | sample 356231 | NCBI WGS metagenome assembly CEPK01 (sample SAMEA2620259, study PRJEB7988) | marine metagenome | biome: marine biome (ENVO:00000447); feature: deep chlorophyll maximum layer (ENVO:xxxxxxxx); material: "saline water (ENVO:00002010), including plankton (ENVO:xxxxxxxx)" | depth 80 m
AAAAGCTCTACAATGGTCATACACCCCCTAAAAACTAAATACCGCCCAATCGCTGTATTTTTGTTGATAAACAGCTTTGTCTTTAGCAGTATACTACTTTATTTGGTCGCCTCTGTGCTGTTGCTAATAAGCCTGTATCCTGATTAATGCCCAACTACGATTACCGATGCCGCCTTTGTGGGAACACCTTTGAGGTATTCCAGTCAATGAATGACAAGAAGCTCAAGAAATGCCTTGATTCGGCTTGTGGGGGCGAGGTAGAGCGTCTTATAGGGACAGGTTCATCAATTATATTCAAAGGCTCTGGCTTCTATTCTACGGACTACAGGAGTGCTTCCTACAAGCGGGACAAAGCTGCGGATAAAAAAGGCTAAAAATTAGCCATTGACCCTGTTAAATTATCCATTTATCTTTATACACGTTACAGGAACTAGGTTGCTCTAGCCGTTCAATATTAGTTCAGGTTCCTGAAACAACATATCCAAGAAGTCTGTGTGGTTGCTCTAGCCCGACCTAAATAGTTCTAAGTAAACAGGCTTCACACTGAACTAGGCCATTCCTGGCTATCAGGATTGGTTTGCACCTTAATATAATTATTACACAGGCTGCTACGCATATGCGGAAGTGGTCTGCACTTAACAATTAACCATTTAATAACATGGCTTTTGGACCTCCAGGATCACTAACAAGCCCCGCTTCGGGCGCGGTTGCTGATATTAACACAATTCTTACCCAAGAAGCTAATCGCATTGGGCAAGACATTCACAAGGCGACTCTCCACACTTCTCCGTGGATCGACCTTATCAAGCAGAACACATTCCCTGAAGGAATGGGTTATACGCTTAACACGCTCATCTATGACCGTGCGCTACCTATTACACCACTTGCAAATGACCTTGGTCATGATCCAGCAGGTTCCCTTGTAGGAACTAACTGGGCAGCACTTGGTGCTGTAACTGCGTCCGGTGCTAATGGATTCACAGGCGGGCAGACTGAAACTACAGCTTCACTTCCAACTGAGGACAACAATGTCAACACGATTGACTTCTCGAAAGTCCTAAAGTCTTACAGCCTGAGTCGTGCTGTTATCGAATCTCCACGAATCAACGTCGAGGAACTTCGCTACGCCGCACACCGGACTGAACAACTTCGGGCTATCATGGACTTGCTTAAAGAGTCCACTCGTCAGACGTGGGAATCACGTTACCGCCAACAGTATGATAAACAGGCAGACAATGTCGTTTATGCTAAGGCTTCTTCATCCATCTTCGCTACTGGTGGAGAGGGTAAAGCAACGCATGGCACTGACGTAACTGAGCTTATAGACTGTGATGCAGCTATTACCGCAGGTGGTGACGCAGCAACAACCGATGAGATCGGCACTGATGCTAATCTTTCCAATGCTCTTTTGGATAAGATTTATTACCAGCTTGTGCGTAAAGGTGCAGGAACTAATGCATATGGCCGTGAGAATGGTCGCCCTGTGTTCACCCTCGTGTGTTCATCAGAGGCTTCCTACCAGCTTCAAACTGAAGCCGGTTTCCGCGACGATGTGCGTTACAACAATGCCGCCGTTAGCGATCTTATTGCACCACTTGGTGTTGAGAAGTCCTTCAGGGGTTTCTACCACTTGATTGATGATATGGCTCCTCGTTTCAACATCGCAACTGCGGATGGATCTGGTGCTGGCGCAACTGACAACAACCCTGTTGAAGTGCCTGTCTACACTGTAGACCAGCCAGGTTCAGATACTGGCGCAGGTAAGGTCATAATGAACACTAATTATGACAATGCTGATGTTGAGGTTGCTTATGTCCTTCACCAAGATGTGATGGAGTCCTTAATCCCTGCGCCTATTACTGGTGCTGGAGCCTTGAAGTTTGACCCCGTTAACTATAAGGGTGACTTCAAGTGGACGAACATCCCTGATGTCACCCGTAACCCCGACGGAACCATTGGTTTCTTCAGGGGCATCATGGCTAGTGCGTCGAAGCCGATCAAAACCGACTTCGGTTATGTAATCTTCTTCAAACGCTCCAGTTCGACACCTGCTGCTATCTAATCTAAAGCGGGGTTCCTCGTAAAGGGGAACCCCGCATAATTTAATTCAACAAGTAAAAAATTATGCCAACTTTAGATGATATCACGATTCTCCAGACCAATAACAAGGTAGCTATGAACGACCCTGTTGCGGTTGTTGACAAAAGCTCCTCTGGGTCAAGTCAGGTCGAGCAGTTTCCTCTTGGGCTTGCCGCTCAAGGATTCACCCACGCTTATGTGATCAACTATGATCATACCTCCTTCACAGGAAACACTGCCGGGGCCGCAAGTAGTATATCTCAAGCAATTACTTTGCACACGTTCAGTGCTACTGAGAGACTTTCAGTAGTAAGAGCAGTTTGCACTGAGCTATTTGCACCCGCCTCCGGGGAGACAAGCAATGGAATGACTATTGATGTTGGTGAGACTAGCGACCCCGACGAGTTTATTGATGCGTTCGATGTAAGAACAGGGTCAGCAACTGTTAACACTTTCATCGACAACTCAGGTTCAGCTATGACAGGAACATATACCAACCCTGTTATAGACGACCCCGCTAATGAAGACTTGATAGTCACGTTAACTGTAGGGAGTTCAGATAACTCTGTTCACATTAACGATCTGTCTGCTGGTCAAGTTGTGATTCTTGCAGATATTTTTGATATCGCAGATTACAAAGATTGCGTTACTCCACTCCACTTGCAGTAATCAGTAACAATCCATAATTCACAAGAATCCCCGATCCTCTAACACTAGAGAGGGGATCGGGGTTCTTTATTTTAACCATTTGATACAATGCCGAGAAATCCAAATACCGGAAAAAGATTACGAGACGAGGAGGGTAACTTAGTTCTCTATGAAGGAGAAACCCCTGAGCAGGCAGCTGCTGACGACGCAAAGATTGACACTGAGGGCGGTGAATACATCGACGAAGTTCTTGCTCAACTGGCTCCAGAAGACCCAGGGGAAGGACCCGCTATAGAGCAGGTTATTGAAGAGCAACCTTCTGAAACTGAAGAGTCAACAATGCTCCCTGATGAGGGGCTAGTTCTCCAACTTTTTGAAGTTGTTTTTGGGTCACCCTTCGATCCTGCATCACCGGCAGACCAACAGAAGGTGCAACAAATCGAAGCTTCTTTGGAGGCGGACCCTGCGATGGCTGAAGGCTTAAAGTCAGGAGATGTGAGCATGACTGAGTTTGCCCTCCAACTTTATCGTGAGATGGGGTCTCCCCCACCAGAGGGTTCCCCCGTGACTGAACCCCCGATAGGGAGTCCCGCAGAGCCAGAAGCGGGTCCAATGTATGCATAAGATGGACAACTACGACAATATGGTTTCGGTTAATAACCCAACCGAAAAGGGAAACTCCAAGGGTAACCCCCACAATGGGGGTGACAAGGATGATGCTTCTATGTCCGCAACTGACCTCCGCGCTGTCCATGACAAGTCGTGTGAGTTGGTTGAAATGATTGGCTCTGGCCAGTTAGACGAGAAGCTTTCCAAGGGTTGGGTTCAGTCAAAGCTGACCCTGGCCAACGACTACTTAACCGCCATTCATGACTATCTTGTCCACGACAAGGAAGCCGTCGAATCTGAGCATGGGGATGACAGAGGGGACGACGGTGACATGGGTGGTGGTTTCCTTATTTCGATTGAGAAACGGATGAAGTAAAATGACATTAAGTTCCATACAGTTGCGGCAGATGATCTCTGCCCGTGTTAGTTCTACCGGACTCCAGAAGAACATAAAAGTCGGGGGGTCTAACTCTGTTTCGCTGTCCAGCACTGATGCAGATATTATTTATGACTTTACACTAACTAGTGGTCACGTTGATAACAGCGTAGACTGGCATTTAGACACTTCTGAATTGGAACTTAGTGGTTCTAGCGGCACAGAAGGGACTAACTTGATATCTTCCAATCCAGTTGGAGCTAGTGGCGCCGCTGAAAGAATAATTGATGCTGCTGGAGCGGAAGTTTCTAACTCGGTAGCTAAGATAATAGCTATTTATTACGAGACAGATGCTAATAATGATGGCGATGTAACTATTACCACCGCAGGAGCAAATGCAGTAAAATTAGGGGGGACTTTTACACTAGATGGTGAGGTGGGAGTAGCCCGTTCTGCCTTGCTTGTGCCACGCTTTGCTACCGCTTCCGATAATAAGGTGACATTTACTTGGACGGCAACCACTGACATTATAAGAGTCGTCTGCATCGCCAAAGACTAATTATTAACCCATGCCTATATCCTCAAACAGAAGGCAACGGGTAATTGAATTTGCGACCCCGAAGGTTGCTGACCTTGTTGTCGTTGAGCGCGTAGATGCCAGTAAAAACGTAAGTTCTGCGGATGCTGCCGACGAGACTGCTTATGGCACACCGCACCCTGATACTACTAGGTTTCCCGATTTCAAGTTAGCCCTTATCAAGAACGGGGATAATGACCAAGGGCAGTTTCAGGATTGGTATTATATTAAAGACCGCGCCAACCAAGACGAATACAATTGGGAGTTCCAAGCAGCGGGTGCGAGTAGCCCACGCTTTGATACCGTTGTAAGGACTTACGTCCTACCAAGAAAACTTGGGAGTGGTAATGGAGGAGAAACTCATTTCGATGAAGCTCTTCCTGCATTGAACACATCAATGCCCACTACTACAAATGATCCATTTGGGGTGAATAATTTTTCCACTTCGGGGACGGATGATAAATATATCTTATTTGAGAAGAAGCAGGTTAGGTCGGGGGATGAAGTTCTCGATAGCCTGTTTGTTGTAGAGCAGCGGGTCTTCGTTAAGCGAGTCACTATCCGCAGTATAGACGCAGACCAACAATTTTCCGGCAGAGCAGACCTTGGCGGTTCTAGCCCAACTAAACCTTACGGTGGGTTGATCTCAAAAGAGACTCTTTTCTACAAGGATCAGCAAGTGGTAGCCACCGTTGACTTTTTAGACAATGATGGTGGCACGGACAGCCCTGGAGTGGATAACACGACTTACCCAGTTAATGGGGCAGATTCCGAAAACGGAATAGCGGAGTATGTATTTAGCGATGCTGAAGCATATTATACCGGAATAGCTACTCCGGCAGTTGCTGGTGACTACGGTGATGCTGGCCAGAAACACCCCTTTTGGGGTGTAGATACATATGGCATCATGCGCGAAGGCAAGCAGTTGTCAGACAACTGGTATGCCTTGTTTGAGCGCATGGTTGTTATAACGGACTCTAACGGGAAGGTAAGTGAGTATTTTACATACAAGGATATGGGTTGGCCCGCTGTGTTTGGTGAAATTATTACACAGCAGTGGCCGCGTAGGAATGGAACATCACAGTTAATAACTTACCCTACGTTTTTGCGCGAGGCTTATTCCGGCCCAACAAAAATGAAGATAGAACAGTTTTGGCGCAGAGAACCTTTCGATGCCCCAGCAGGAACTACTGGGGATGCTGGGAGTAACATTCAGTTAGCCAATGTGAAGCCAATGGAGCCAATGGCTATGTTTTTCACTACACCGATGTTTAACATTAAAGTCCCCAGATGTCTGCATAACGAGTATACATTCCTGTATACTACAGGAACCGATGATGCTGAGTGGGAATACATTTCATATAATGCTACTTGGCCCGCAACTAATTGGACAAATTGGCCTGACTATTTAGTTATTTCTGACGACCAACAACCATTTAGGGGTGGGTATCTCCGCACAAAAGTAACTGCTTACAGCCCAGATACAGGTGTGTCTCTATCATTAGATAATTTCGGAGATAATGATATCCCAGAAGAAGAATAATGGATGAAAGCCCTAAAGAATTCCCACAAACAGGTGCAGATGGCAGTGGTCAAGTTTCTCCACAACTAGGCTCATTTTGGTTACCCAACCAAAATGGCGATCTCCCTGACGGGATGACCCCCGACTTCAGTGTCCCGCGATATGAAGAAGGGGTTAGTGATATCTATATCCCTGACTACCACCCACCGGAAAGGATACCAGACCACCCGTTCAAGGTGAATAGGTATTTTGATGTGCAAGACGAGCAGTGGAAAATCCGTGTCCGTGAGGGGCGATTTTATCTGACTACCAATGATTCTGCGACTGTCCCTGCTGGGGGTGTCACCGTGCTGGGGCCGTCAGGTGGTCAGGATGAAGCCGCTGACACTACTAATGATACAGGTGTTACTCTTGCTGACATATTCCCGGTGAACGGTGATGATGGGTTCCCCTCGTTTGGAAATGACGCTGTATATGTTTCCCCAACGAAAGCCTTAGCAGAAGAGTTTACTAATTCTGATGCCGCACATGGTTATGCAAACTTAACATCCACATCAACTTATTTTGATCCTGAGCAAGTTAATTATGTCCATCTGCGTTACGTCTTAAAATACAGCACAACAGGCATTGAGCTTTCTGGGGAGACAAATGATTTAAATATTATTTCCGTCATAGAAGAAAACAAAACTGATACTACATCCGGTGCGGCTAACCGCCCTATTGCGGCGGCGGCTATAGTGGATAAAAATGATGATGCGTCAGACCCCGATCTCCAAATAATGCGAGCCGACCCCGACCCAGTTATCCCAGCAACAATGAACAAGTTAGCTACGGGTGGATCGTCTGAAGACAGACTACGCTTTGGGGTATACTACATACTATTGGCTAAAATTGAACCTACAGGCAAAAAAACAGGCCCAATAGTAACTCAATACATACATAGTGATATTTATCTAAGTGTATCAAACCTCGCCGTAACGGCTTACTCAGAGGGTTTCGGGGAAGAACCAGAATGAAGACCCTAACTGAATGGTTCGACGCAGTGTATGTGATTCACTGCGCCCATCGTAAGGACAGGCTGGAAGCCCTGAAGGAGAACCTCCTGTCTACGGGTGTAGTTGATATTTCCAAGGTTATTTTATATCCTGCTGTTATCGGAAAGTATACCCAACCCCCAAATTATTGGAAGCTGAGTAACGGTGCTTGGGGATGTCTTCAGTCTCACCGTAGGGTTATTGAGGATGTTCTGCACATCCATCTACGGCGGGAAGCTCCTCAGAATGTCCTTGTCCTAGAGGACGATGTTTATTTTTTACCGGATGCGCTGGAGCGGATTAACACCTTTATGGAGGCAGTTCCTGACGATTGGGGTCAGTTATATTTCGGTGGGCAACACAGGGGGCCAGTAACATTTACCGACACCCCCGAAGTCATTATCCCATTGTCCGTGAACCGCGCCCACGCTTACGCATTACATAAGTCGGCGTTCAAAGAATTTTACGCTCAATTACATGATGTTGAGAAGATCAAAGAGAACCCTTCATGGTTAAATGACCAACTTATTGAGGATGCCCACAGAGAACACAAATGGCCTGTATACTGCCCCCCAGATTGGGTCTGCGGGCAGGATGCGGGCTACAGTGACGTATGTGGTAAGATAGACCCCAAACGTGTCTGGGAGGATATACCGGACGAGTTACAGCCTAATCTGGGTAGCACGGTTACCCTCTTGAAATAACCCCCAAATCCCCTATATTTAACGAGTCATGCCAGCAGTTACCGCAGAGGACTTACAGTCCAAATACCAAAAGTATTTGGATGCATCGCTTCAGACAGGCGCAGTGGAGTTCCGCAAAGCCTTGAACGAGATTATGCCCCGTATTTACAATATGGGTTTCTGGCGGGACATGATGACTACGCTTGAAGAACAGCCCGTCCACAAAGGGGTTTATGTGCTTCCTGAAGACAGTCAGTCTACTGGTGTGGGCTACGATAGTATACTTGCGTGTATCCTTGAGGATAGCCCAACCGCATTGTATTCAATTTGGCATGATTACCGAATGTTTGGGGAACCAAGCACTTCAGCTGCTTCAGATGTAACTTCCCTTATGTCAGGTGTATTTGACGATGGGTACGTCACCACAGAGCCTTACACATCAGCTTCTTTAGATCCTGCAAGAAGGCAGTATAGGATATCACCTGTTAAGTCTGATTCAAAAGCGACATTCCTTTTGCGTCGAAAGTATGTTGATGTCAGCGCGGATTCGCATAGGGTGTTCGTGCCTAATGACCCATCGGTTCTTAAACATGCTTTCTTAGGAAAATTGTCTGAAGACAACGCTGATGTTCAGAGAGCCGAATACCACTGGCAGACTTGCCAGAAAGTTTTAGATGCCGACCTCGACGCATACAGGGGTGGCGCAAAACCAAGACCCTTTGTTGCCCCAAGTGGACCAGGAGGCTCCATATTAGGGATGTATTAATTTAAACAAACAATAATTAGCTATGGCTACAACAAACATTGATAAACAATCCTTCGGTCAGGCCGGAGCAACTGCCCTTTCGGGAACTGAAACTGTCGCCGCACGATGGGCCGCACTACATAGTGGAGAGACTGTCCCAGATATATGCGCCATTGTAGCTCTTGAGGATTCGGTGCTACACGCTACGAATACGGTATGGCCAGAGCTAACAGATTCAGCAACAAAGAATCTTATAGGTGATACTAGCCCTATTACCATACCAAAAGGAGTCACAATCTACGGACAGTTCACTGCTGTTGGGCTAGATAGCGGTTCAGTCCTCTGCTACCACGCCGCCTAAAGAACCATGGCTCCCCGACTTGGATTAGGTGGCGGCGTAACCGCTAACCCAGCGAGTGGGTTGTTTGCCAGCACACCGTTGCTATTGGACACTTACCCGAATGCTCATCGAGCGTATTCGGTTCGTAAACTACGGACTGATTATACGGGGTATGCCATGAAGGTTAGGAATGACGATGATGAGACTGCTGACATAGCGTTTAATGATAATGGAATCGTGGCAGGGGACTCACCTACTGCTAATTTATCGGGAGGGTCAGGAGCCACTTTAGATGCTTTTGTAACAGGGGCTACGGGTTCCGCCAACGAGGGGTATGTGGATACTTGGTATGACCAATCGGGAGAGGGGTCTAACGCGACTTCTAATGCTCCCGGCGAGCAACCCCGAATATATGACGGAGGGAGCTTAGTAACAAGTGGATCGGGCGGGACAGTTAATACTGCTGTAAAGTTTGTGACTGATTCGGACGTTGCTGACACCAGTTTTCTGCAAGTAAGTAACTCAGGTCTATCTATAGGAAACGTATCTGTTTTTTGGGTAAGCAAGGTCGATCTTGCCCTATCTTATGGTGCGGCTCCAATAGGTAGCACATGGTGGTTAAGTGATGGGTCTACCGAATATTGCGGTCATCTTTTATATAGCAGTGGTGATGAGATATTTTATTCTAACTTAGGGTTAGGTTCTATTAAGACAGGGCCGCACGAAGATACAACTAATCCCGACCCTCCATACCCAGGTGGCCCATTCGCAGGAGGAGGGCCGTCTGCCGCTTTTGACTACCTTGATATTCCAAGAATTTTTTCCTTCAATGCGTCTACGTCTTCTCAGACTATAAGCCATAACGGAACTGCTGGCTCTCACTCCGGTTCTTCTGCTAATAGTGTTTCCTTTGCAGGGACGGCTAGTAATCAAGGTATAGGTCACCACAGTCTTGGTGGTAACTACTCCCACAACGGGCCAATTCAAGAATTCATTGTTTATGACTCTAATCAGTCATCAAATGATTCAGGTATTGTAGCTAATATAAACGCCGCATTTAATCACTTTTAATGAAAAAATATCTAGTTTTTGACAGCTACCAAGAAGCCGTAGAGCGTTCTGAAAAAGGGGCTACCGATGAGGGTTTATCAACGCCTATGGTTTGGTCTGTATATGCTGAAGAGGGCGGAGCTAACAGGGGTATAATTAAAGTATCGAGCCGCTATCATTTATTAACTACAGAAGAGGAAGGTTCTCTTGTAGATGAAATACCTGCCGATTGGGTGTATTCCCCGCTAGAGACGCTACTGAATGGATTACAATGAACACCGGAGAGATAATAACCAAGGGGACTACAGGGATTGCTGGCTCAGTCTTGGCGGTTCTCTCTCCTTATCAAGAGCAGATGGAGTGGGCTATTCAGATTTTGGGAGGGCTTTTAGGAATTGCCGTTGCGGTGGTTTCGCTCTACCATTTATTAAATAACAAAAATAAGAAATGAGTAAAGAAGCTATTTTAGGAATAATTCGTCATTGTCTCACATTCGGCGGCGGATTCCTTACGCAAGCTGGACTTGCTGACGGAGATCAGGTGACAACTGGTGTATCAGCCGTTGTAACACTTGTCGGACTCGTCTGGTCGGTGCTGAACAAGAAGAAGTGAAGTTCTTCCGGTTGTTAACAACCGCCCTGGAGGCTTACATCGCTTACGCGAAGTGGCGACAAAGAACATTTGTCTATGATCTGGAAGATACTATTGATGATCTGGCTGCCGATGGCAGTCCTGCTGCAAAGTTGCGTTTGGAACGACTCGCAAAGAGACTTGAACGAGAGCGCACTTTATGACCCACCAACGGTGACCCTAATTGATGGGGTTACTTATCCTTTCGCGGAAGGAACCCTACAGGGACGAGGGCAGAAGTTTCACTCAGATTACTCATATCGCAGGGCTATAATCATAGGGGGAGGCAAATGATCCTCCGTTTCATCAATACCCTGATCATTCTTTTGATCATCATCTTGGCAATAGCCGCTTTATTTATTGTCCCATTAACCTCAATACTATTTGGAATAGGCCCAGCATGATAGCACTTTGCGTAGGACACAGCCGACAAGGAGATAGCGGAGCCGCTTCCGTTGATGGAACCACTGAATGGGATTACAACAGTGACTTGGCTGAAAGGATTTCTTGCATGACTCAGCAAGAAATTCGCATATATAATGCCTATGGAGGAACGGGGTATACCAGTGCAATGAGATGGCTGGCTAAAAAACTCAAAAAAGACGGTGCTGAGTTTGCTATAGAGCTTCACTTTAACGCCGCCGGAGCTTCTGCCACTGGACATGAGTGGCTTTATTGGAACACCAGTGAGAAAGGGCGCCTTCTGGCTCGCTCTTTACGAGACTCCATGGAGGACGCATTCCCGCAGTTCACCAGCAGGGGTATCAAAGCGCGTGGAAAAGGATCCCGTGGAGCCAGCTTCCTGCGCCTAACCCACTGTCCTGCTGTGATTGCAGAGCCGTTCTTTGGCACTAACCAGGATGATTGGCAATTGGCAAAGGATCACAGGGACGGGTTGGCTACTGCCATTACAGGTGGTATAGTTCTTTATAACGAATTAGCCAGCAAATGGTGATAACCTATGAAATTCCCGAAGACAGTCACAATCGCTGGAAAGCGGATTAGGTTGATTGTCGAGGAGTTTAAGGGAGCAGATAGCGGCACCTTTGGGGAATATTTTCATGATGACAAGCTGATCCAGTTGAACACTGGCTTAACTGACGAAGATGCTTTAGAAACACTCAGGCATGAGATGATGGAAGCCAGCCTGTTTATATCTGGGTTAGCTTGGGCAGAACGCTATGAGCAGGAGTCAGTGGTTCGTTGCATGGAAGAAATATTTTTTCCAGCCTGGGAAACAATTTTAAAGAGAATCGAACGCAAAAAATAACATTTAATTGTGCCTAATAAAGATAAAAAGTATAATGACCCTTGGTATGAAATTGCGGGGGCGAAGAGACCAGATGACCCTTGGTATGAGGTAGCCGGAGCTAAACGACCTGAGAAGAAAGAATCACAGTCACCATGGATCCCGCGCACTTTCCAAGAGGCTGTGGAGGCTGGCATTAGCCAACTTTCCCAGAGACAGGCAAAGCCGTCTTCTTTGTCGGCTTCTGATTTACCGTCTGGATCTCCTGAGTATTTGGTTAAGAAGTTAATGGAGGTCGCTAAGTTAAATAAAACAGCAGCCATTGGAGCCGTTGCTAACCTGTATGGTGAATCCAAATTAGACCCCAAGGCAAAACAGAAATTGGCGGGCGGAAAAATAGGGCGCGGCAGGGGTCTTGCTCAATGGGAGACAGGTGGTCGGTGGGATACTGACAGAAATAATATGCTAGCATATGCCAAGGCCAAAGGAGTTGACCCTTATGGGGTGGATGTCCAGTTAGGTTTCATGGGGTCTGAAATGGACAATACTAAAGAGTATGGTGGTGTGAGGGATAGAATGAACAAAGCCAAGACGGTAAGGGAAGCCACGCACATTTTTCTAAAAGATTATGAAAAAGCAGGGATTGAAAGGGAAGGTGTCAGGTTCCAATACGCGGAAGACCTTAAAAAGAAAATAGATGCTATCCCAGGGTTTTAATGAGTCGCCCGCGCAGAAGACGAAAGCGATTTAAAAATGTGGATGATTTTGCTGTGTTCACTCCCACGGGTGAAGACATTGCATTAGCTCATGAGCGTTCGTGTGCCATGGGCATCCTTCCTAATTCCTATATGCGGGGTCTGGGAAATTTAACAGGTTGCTTGGGGGAGATTGCCGTGAATGCCTATCTTCCGCGTAGTCGGTATGTAGGTAATGAAATTTTCACCCATGATGTTGTATACAAAAAACAGAAGGTTGAGGTGAAGTCCAAGACGTGCAGCGGGCAACCTAAGCCAGAGTTTAGCGCCTTTGTAAACTGCAAAAAAGACATCGTCCCTGAGAACGATGTCTTTTTTTTCACTCGCGTGAGGCGCGACCTTGCCAGGGTTTATTTAGTCGGGTGGTTACCGGCTCCCACGTTCCTTGATGAGGCCACGTTTAGGAAAGTGGGGGATGAGGATGATACGGGGTTTGTGTTCAAATCCAATGGGTATCAAATTGCGATAAGCGAACTTAATCCCCCCTCACGGTTTAAGTAGACTAGGGGGTGTCTATAAAGACGGGAGGATTATAGCCTCCCTCTTTTGCTAAGTCTTCCGCTTGTTGCCTTAATCGATTAAGATGATCTTCCGCGCCATCTTTGCCCATTGATTTTACAAGTCCTGACAAGCAGAGTTTCCAATCGTAGACTATCCGCTCACCCCAACCATCCCAACCGACAAACCCGTTATCGATACCTGGAATAAACAGTTCATCTGTTAATACAATAGACCCCTCTATTCCTGCTATAAACTCTTCTATTTCTTCTCTGGTCATGACATTACTTTTTCTTTAGCGGTTTCCTGTTTCATTGGTTCTTTGTCTATATCAAATTTTGAGTCTAAGTCAATCTCCCATATTTTTCCGCCCCCAAAGCCTATGGACTTTATAGGTCTAGCCTTCTTGTTGTTCTTACTGGTTTCCTCCAAGGTTAGGAACCCCCTCCTAACGAACTCCATATTGCCGGATACACCTATATTCCGACCCCCGTTGAACTCAAGGATGCTCCCTTGGAACTCAGTAAGGGTTCCCCGCCATATTGGGTTGGTGAAATACTCTCGCGCCCTCTTAACGAAAAACTCGACCAGTTCAGCTACCGTGGAACGGCTAGAGTTATCATACGCAGCGGATGCAATTGTCTTGTCAATATAGCCATAAACTCCAAAACGGGAGTCCCCCCTAACTTCCTTTGGGACTTCCCAATCCAGTAACCAACGAGCTAAATAAGGCAATTCGTTCTCTATAATCTGCTCAAGTTCGTCATTGGGGGGAAACTTTGAGGTTGCTGTGTCACTCATACGCAAAGCCATCAACTTATCTCTGTTTGATGAGTCAAGGCTGGGAATAACACTAAGGCTGTTAGCATCCATATTTAGTGACATGACCACACGACCCGTCCACGGGACGCTAATTGCGTCCACATATTTGGCGTGATATTCCATTCTAGGATTCGCGGCAGACCGTTTTATTAATTCTGTTGCTCTCCTTTGTTCTTGGAAAGAGGCAGCAGACGTTGTGTCATCAACAACCCAGGCAGCGACCCGTGCGAGGTCCTTGTTGAAATTCGTTTGACCGGATAAGTAGTCCGAAGCATCTGAGAAGCCACCTACCAAAGCGGATATAACTTTGTTAGACAGCAATGATTTGCCCACACCAGTAGGCCCAACTAACAGAAGGGCGTGTCCCTGTTTACGTTTACGTTCTAAAACAGCCGTATAGAACCGCTTTAGCCAAGCAAAGAAGTAAAGCACGGTTCCATGTTCCACACTGTCTGCAAACAGTTGGTGTAGCCATTTATGAAGGAAGGGCCATTTAGATTCGTCACCGTCCTCTGCTGGTTCTACGGGGTTAATGTTCGCAGTGTTGAGTATACGATGACTGTTATATGTGACAACCCTGTCGGGGCTAAAAACAACGGGGGCAATTTCGTCAATTCTGTTCTCGTTGGCTATAGCCAGCATTGCCTCTTCCATTTCAGAAAGTGCTTTCCCCTTTCTTGGTCTTGGGGAAAAGCCAGCTTGGCGTAGTTCAAGCATTAATTGATCTTTGGGGATTTGTTGAGCAGCACCGTGTAATAGTTTGTAGTGCGCTTTACCATTAAACCAGTATTGGTCCAAAAGGTTTCCCATTTTCTTGACTTCATATTCCTTAATAAAGTCTGATTCAAAAATTTCTTCCCAAGGAACAAACCCCTTTCCTGCCCTGTCACTGTAACATATCATCCCTGCATCAGATACCTGGCACCCCACACGCTCTACAAAAGGATCAATCCAAAAAAGAGGTCCACGCGCCCCTACCACAAAGGATCCCTCCCAACGGTCAGGAAAACGCTTTTGCATTTCCTCTTCAATAACTTCGATAGGTATTGCTGTTCCTGATGTTTGAGGAGGCTTACTACTGGCCGTCTTCAATAGAACCGTTCTGTAAACTTCCTTGGGCAACGGTTCCCCTATTTTTACCCATTCTGTCCCCAGCGCAAACACTTGACTAGGTCTGTAGGAAGCATCATCAAAGCCAGCAAAAAGTCTCTCTGCCTTTAAGTGGGAGGATAGCTTCCTTATAAAGGAGTCATACATATCCGGTGCTATGAGCAATCGCTCTTCAAACTCCCAGACCAAACGTATGTAACCTGAATATGTTTTAGAATACCAGGTGGGTGGTAACTCCTTACATTGTGTTTTGATTAATGTTTCAACGGACTCCCACTTTGGCGGCGCATCATAATCCGCAGCAAATCCATGCACTGCGTTAATAGGGTTATCATTAGATATGCGTAAGTTAGGGTTGTCCCCCTCACATAAGGTATAAAAAATATACTCAGTTCCCTTTTCTTTACACCACTCCCTAAAGTGTGTTTTGGTTTCGCAGATGGGCTTGGGAAACGCAAGTTTTGAAATGTCATCTGTCTTGATCGTTTTCTTTTCTGTGAGGTTTTTAATGTAGCGGTATTTCATTTTTCATATCTATCTAGTATTTTGCCCTCTGCCTTTAATGGAATATCCGGTATCCAGTCAGGAGGAGTGGACATGCTTTCAATTACACTTCTTAGTGTTTCTTCCGCGTCCCCTTCTTTGCACTCTATGATAAGCTCATCATGGACGTGGAAAATTATTTTTAAACCCAAGCTCTCTACCCGAAGAAGCATATCAGCAAATATGCAGCGAGCTAATGCTTGAGAAAGGTTCTCTGCCAAGAGACCACCCCAGAGTCTTACGGGTATCTTCTTGGAACCTTTTGTAACCATGGATATGTAGTTACGCTTTCCTTTTTGCAGGGCAGTCGTTATTTTTCCATAATTCAAAGAGCGCCCAGAAGGCAGGGGGAATACCAATTCTTCCCCTTTGCTGTATGCCATGTGCATCTTCCTTGACAATTCATTCCAAAACTTAACGACCCCGCCCATATGCTTTCGGTAGATCATCACAGATATTTTGGATTCCCAAAGTGGGAGTCCTGACATTATTGCGAACTTTGCGGGGGAAGCCCCATAGCCACAACCTAAAACCATTTGTTTTACCTTGTGTCGCAAGCTGGGGTCTTTATCCTTTAAAGAGGAATCCCCCTTTGGGTCCCATTGTCTAAAGTGGATGGCGAATCCTTCGTATATGTCCGCACTGGTCTCAATTGTATGTAAGGCGGCCTTGTCTTTGGAGAGCCAAGCCAACGTCCTAACTTCAATTTGAGACAGGTCTGCGACGATAAGTTTGTTGCCTGGTTTAGGGGAGATAAGACTCCTTAAATTTGTTCCGAAGAGGTCACCCCTTGGGAGATTCTGAAGATTAAGGTTTCCACCGGATCCAGACCACCGTCCTGTGTGCGCCCCGTGATACATTAGTCCACCATAAAAGCGGCTGTCAGATAATGTCGCATAATCAAAGGCTTCTAATTTCCTTTTAAGGGCATTGATGCGCCGGTAGTCTCTAACAGATTCGATCCAAGCATACTCCTTACCATATTTATTTATCCATTCGTTTGCCTCCTCACTTGATAGTGCCAAACTAGCTGGAGGCTCAATATTCAACCGCCGACACTCTTCGTTAAATGCCTTTCTTGAAAGTGGTGGCGCTTCTTCGATCCAAGGAATTCTGTTTTCTGAATCAAACAGTAGTTGTGAAACAGACTCCTTCTGTTTCTTTAGAAGTTCTAAATCAATAGGGATGCCCCGTTGCACTATCCTGCGCCCCGCTACACTTATATCTTTCTCTCTTTGGGGCCACTCTTTCTCAAGGGCCTCCCACAACCTCAGACATAGTTCAGAATCTTTTAATGCATACTCACTTACTTCCTTTTTAAAGTCTTCTGGCATGTCTTGCCAGCTTTTCCCATTCATGTTGTCCCGTGTTGATTTATCAACTTCCAGGTCAAATAGCTCAGTAGTAGCCCCTTTCAAGGATCTAGGCAAGCCACAGAAAGCAGCCATGTCCGCAGTGCAATGCCATTCTGCATAATCGACATTTGGCCACCACTTTTTCTTTACACCAAGAAGGTAGAGGGTCTCATCGAAGGATGCGTTGTGGGATAACACGCGCTGCCCCTTTAATTTTTCCCAATCAAAATCCTTGGGGTGACCTACCCATTTGGTCCCCTCGTCCCCAACAACGCTCATTAAGTATGCGTCAAAATTGGGGTGATTAAAATACCCCATTGGACCAAGCTTCTTTATGGAGCAGTCCTTGTCGTAATAGGACTCATAATCTAGGGCATAGGTATTCATGTATATAAGTTGCCCCAACAGCTACGAGGAAGAAAGCATAAGACCTCAGTAGCCGTTGGGGCTGGCGGTGTACACGCCGGATTTTTAAGACTCAGCATCCGCTAGCTCAAGCGGAGCTTGTGTTTCTATACCTTCTAAGAAGGATTTCTCCTTCTTGAGGGCTTCAATAAGGATTGAAAAGTCATTTCGTTGGCTATCAAGCAATGCTATTTTCTCAGCATACTCATTTTGTAGACCTTCCAATTCTTGGATGTGCTTTCCAACTACTTCTATTTCTTTAGACGATTTATCCATATCCCTAAGAGGTGAATTTGTCCATGAAGTCTACAACAGCTTTAGGGGCATCCCCGACAGCGATTGTAAGTGACGGGCTATACCATGCTACCTGGCCCCTAGTAAGGAGTTCCGTTTTGAACGTCCACAACTTTTGGGTCAATGGAACATCGGGGTTAAACGCCGCAAAGGTTGCCAGCCTCTTGAAGGTATTTCTATAGGCTCCCTTTGAGACATCCAGCTTACCCATGGAGTAAAACTTATCCCCTATTGGAAAAGGATATGCTGTCTCGTCACCACCATCAGGTTTCGAGAAGAGCATGGTTATGTCAGCAAATTCGATCACATCGTGTTCTGAATCGCTAGCAAGGTCTTTGTATGCCTCTTCAGTATAGGCTACACGCCCTTTCTCTCCCCCGAAGTCAGTTAATTCCCGCCAAGCTTTCATGACGTTAACTACGATAACTTCCGTTGACTCGCCCGGATCTAGGATAACATGAGTCTTCTCACTGACAAGAGACCCAAATTCACCTGCATCAAACTGCGAGGACTTCTGTTTAATATTAAGGCGGGGGATATCAATATCATCCGCTGTGACTTGCCACTTAGGGGCCTCTGTTAGTTCTTGTGTTTCCACTTCTACTACTTCCTGTTTTTTCTTTTCTACTGCTTTTGGCATCTGTTTATACTATATTTACTATTTCTCTGTTTAGGATAGAGTGAATCTCGTATCCGATTTTTCTATTATGTTTGCCTCTTCTACGGCATCCATAAAATCTCTGGCAACTTGGCCTTTTTCGCCATCTGGGGCGGACTTACCTACAGCCTCTGATATTTTTTTCAAGGGAAAAGATGCTAGTTTTACAATTTCTTCATGATCCATGTCAAAAGAGTCTGCTATTTCCAGTAGCTTTTGATTGTTTATACACTTCCTGGAAGCCCCCATTGAGCGCAATCTTAGGGTAGGGAATTCCGTGCCATCCTTGGCCATTGCTATAGCTTTCGCCTTAATCCGTGTAGCCCAATTAGTAACAATTTTAGCTACAGACCATAACTGTTCCAATGTCTCAGGGTCTTCAGGATCCACGATATCCGTTTTAGGCAGTGTGTTTTCAGCAACACGATTGGCTACTTCAATAGCAATTGCTCCTAGCGCGGGGCAGCGTTCTTCGTAAGCGCAGAACCGGCAGTTTATGTTGGGCGAGAGCTTATCCAAGTCAGGGGTTCCATCTTCCCATTGGGGTCTGATCAACTCACCTGACTTGATGACATATGACAAGTCCTTAATGAGTTGTGGGAGGTCATCTCTCGTAAACTTACCGTGAAGAACCTCGTCTCGCACAGGAATGTAGAAAACAAATATAATCTCGTCTAACTTAGGAAATTTTTGGAAAGCCCCTGCTGTGTAAGCCTTGGCTTGCCAATTCTCTGTAGGTGTATCTATAACACTGATCCCGGTCTTATAGTCCCCCATGACTGCCTTGTTACCGTAGATTGTTAGACGGTCACAAGTTCCCCAAGTGCTTGTTCCATCTAAGGTTACGTCTACAACAACCTCATTGTATTCGGTTCGCTCTGCATCACCAATAATAGTGTTAAGGAATTCTTCTTCATCTCGAACAATCCGCTCATAGATGTCCATCTCTTCCTCATCATGGAGCGCGGAGTAGTCCCTAATCTCCAAGGCTTCATGAATCCTGGTTCCCTTCTCAGCGGCGGCACTTGTGCCTGACCGACCATTATAGCCAGA
>CEPK01123939.1_pt1 | contig 19000 bp, 28 predicted proteins | sample 356231 | NCBI WGS metagenome assembly CEPK01 (sample SAMEA2620259, study PRJEB7988) | marine metagenome | biome: marine biome (ENVO:00000447); feature: deep chlorophyll maximum layer (ENVO:xxxxxxxx); material: "saline water (ENVO:00002010), including plankton (ENVO:xxxxxxxx)" | depth 80 m
CAAAATACTAAAGAAATAGTTAGAGCTTTTGCTTACTTCACAGCACAAGTAATGGAGGACGGAGTAAGTGATGGTGTCATTGACTTAAGCGAGTGTAAGAAACCAGAGGACTATGCAAAAGTCTTTTGTGATGTGGTTGCACAAGGAGCTCTTATGACAACGAAAGGCAAGACTTGGACACGCTTTCTAGAAGGCGTACAAGTAGAAATGCCTGAAGTAGTTGTACTTGGACACCCTGATGCAGTAGCAAATATGGTGGCGACTACTAATGGAAAAGACTTTGAGGAAATGAGAAACGCAAATGTTGATGACTTCCTTAAAAATGTCTTTAAACAAGAGGAGGAATAATGCCTGAAGCAATCAAATCTCACGACATTATCTCGTTTGTACATTGTCGTATGTGTAACGAGGAGTGGGAAATGAGTGATAAAAGCATGAGTCCTCGTGAATACGCACATATAGAAGTTGGTATCAATATAGATAACCAAATTCTAATTGGTTGTGTTAGACACAACGCACACATAGCAGCGTTTACTTTGTATGAGCAAGTAAACATGGAAGCTATGGGAAGGAATTGTGATTGTTGTGAGTAACGAGGAAATAAAGAAGTTCGTAACTAGTGTCGTAAGACCTGTTATGCACGAGGAACTAAACAGTTTCATTGCAGAGTGCAATGATATAGAGTTTCTTGAGGAAATTTGTGAGTGGTCTAGAGAGAGACAAGAACTCATAAAGAAGTACGGAGGGAAACTCGCTAACTATGGAAGGAAAACACATGGGAAATAATGATGGATTGAATCCAGAAATAGAAACTATGTTAACAAACATAGGCAAAGATATAAGTGATGCAACTATACCAAAGAAGCATGTTGCTATCACTAGAGATATTTTAGAATATCTCAACGAACTATCAGTAGACATTGGTTACAACCAAAGTCTTGCTGATTGGTTATTTGATGACAGCCAAGACAGACAGATTGATAGGAAGTTTCCTGTCTTTTTGCGACTTGTTGTACCTCATCACTTTATAGCAGGAGAGCCAAGTGATACACATTACCGAACTATTTGGGAATTTGTATTTACTGATGACTATGAGAATAGCCATACAGGTATGGTAGATATTCCTGCCGAAGCATACGAACTACTACCAGAAGTACCACCAGCAGTACAAGTTGATGAAGCTACTTATGATGTATGGTCGTCTATGGATACGGAGTCTATTACAAATGACTTCATTACACAAGTAGAGAGTCTACTTAGGGAGGAGGAATAATGGAGAATCAATGGACATTACTTGAGGAAGTAATTAAGTCCCCAAGAATATTGCTCTATGGTAAGCCTGGTACAGGTAAAACCTATTCAGCAATGAAACTTGGTATGAGAAAAAACAAGCCAAGAAAATCTATTACGCTAACACCAGAAACTACTGCGACTGATTTGGTCGGTCATTACATACTAGCAGGTAACAATGGTATGGTATGGAACGATGGCGTTGCAGTCCAGATGTGGAAGGAAGGTGGTAGGTTAGTAATTAACGAGATAGACCATGCTGGTCAAGATGTTAGTTCAATACTACACGCTCTACTAGATGATGTAGAGTTTGCAGAGATGACACTTCCTAATGAGGAGAAAGAAATTGTCAGACCTGCAAAGGGATTCCAAGTCATAGCAACTATGAACGGAGAGCCAGAGGACTTGAGCGAAGCATTGAGGGACAGATTCCCTATCAAGATTAATATTGATACGATACACCCTCAAGCTATTGAGAGTCTTACACCAAAGATTGCTAGTGTAATGCAAGATATTGAAGGTACTGATAGTTCTATTCGTAGTTTTATGGAACTAGACAGACTCATTAACAAGCAAGGAGTTGATGTTACTACGGCTTGTTTTGCAGTATTTGGAGCTAGTGAATCCTTTGCTGAAACTATGGTAGAAGCGTTGACTGTCGTTGATAGTGATAAAGCATTTACCGAAAACGAGAACTAATGCTATTCAAAGCTAGAAAAACAAGTAAGCAGTTACCAAAAACCTTACCTAACCTAGCATTGCAAGGCAACAAGATACAAAGATATACTTATGAAAAAGACAGAAGTGTATCTGATACTAGGCATGGTATACCAATACCAAGTTCCTCGTATGATACTCAGTATGATGTTAATAGGGCAATGTTATTACAAACCCTGCGTAAGAAATACTTTAGTCGTGCTATGTACAGAGGAGAGATTGATTGGGATATTATGTCTGTTGCTCAAACTCTTTGTGTCTTGCCTATCGCAAGAGCAGTCTTAGTAAAAACATCTAAGGAATTGAGTAAATACTCAAGTAACTTACAAGATGAACACAAAGGACAAAACTACAATGTTTCTAATTATCTACCAAAGATGAGTTATAGAAACTTTACTTACTATGTAGACCAACTAGTTGACTTACTATATACGGAACTAGATAAGAAAAAATCTAGTGATGAAATTAGTAGGACACTTACAAGTTTTGCAATCAAAACATTTGGCTACACTCGTAATGGTATAGGTCAATTATATGGTGATGATTGGAGCGATACGATAGAGAGTGCAGTTCGTAGAAATGCACCATTGCAAATAGTTAGGAGCGATACTGAACTTAAATGGGAAGTATCTGCTGTGCATAGAGTTGTTAACGCAACTCTAGACAATCTTAATAGTGCTATTCGTTATGTTAATAAGCGAAAGAGACCTGCTAGATGGAAGTATGACAATGATGAGGAGCGTTGGAAAATTAGGATTTTGAAGTTCCAACCTACCAAACATGCTAGAAAAGTATACAATCTGTTGTCTGATAGACATGAGTGGTATCACAATCATTGGCAAAATATACTAACAGCGATACCTTCTGTTGTTAATGGAGATGTAGGCGATATGTCTAAACTTGATGAAGCTAAAAGTCAAGAACAAAAAGACAGAGATACTACATTACAAGAGTTGGCAATGCCTAAGTATATTGATGATTCACTTGCTAAAAAGATTGTTACAAAAGCAGAGAGAAACTTTAAACATGCTGTTGACTACCTAAGTAATATGGGTGGTGTGCATGGTAAAGCTAAACTGCATGTATTCAAAGGCAACAAAGCTATTCGCAAAGCGTTACAAAAACTAACAGTAACTCAAGGCGAGTATGGTGTTAAGCCAAGAAATGTACATAGAATCATTACTGATAGAAAAGTATTCAAACAAAGAAAACATATTGCAGGTGGTAGCATAATGATTGACTGCTCTGGAAGTATGGGCTTTTCTACTGATGATGTACGAGAAATTGTAGAAATATTACCAGCTACAAATATGGCTGGTTATGTAGGGTATGGTAATAAAATCAACGGATATGACGGAGATATTAGAATCATAGCTAGAGATGGTCGTATGGATACAACAGCGATAGACAAACTAATGGACTATGGTTGTAATTCTGTTGACCTAGAAGCTCTCAAATGGTTGGCTAAGTTACCTAAGCCAAGAATTTGGGTTAGCGACATGCAAGTGGTTGGTGTACAAGATAGCGAATCTGGTAGTAACCAAACACTATCACATGATAAAGTCATGGAGATTTTTAGATTCATGACTCTTAATGAAATTATACCTATCAATGACATAGAACATGTCAAAGAGTATGCTAAACAGTATGCTAGATATGTAGGTTAAAGCTACTTAAGTCTAGCAATAGACTAAGTATCTAGCAATAGATACCATAAGTAGCTTATAAATGCCCCCCAAGTGTGTGGTTGTTCGCACATTGGGGGGCATTTTTTTTTGTTTTTTTTTCTATGCATATGCATATACATGCTTATAAAATAATTCTTTTTAATACTTGTATATAGGGCGAACAATGATATGATTACCACATGAGCGATAAGAAAAACATAGAGGAGCTACTAGAAATGGCTTACTCTAAAAAACAGGGAGGTGTTACTGCATGGTATTTACAAGTACCAGATGAAGTAAAACCATTTGTTGAGGGCATAGAAGTCCTTGTCAAAGAAGGTAAAAAACCAAACTCTACTGCTGTAAGTAGAATCTTAACAGAGGAATACAAGTTCAAAGTATCTAGAGCTGGTGTTAACAGGTGGCTATCATACTTAAAGGAAAAACATGAACAAGAACGAGGAAGCTAAGTTAGTTAAACTCTTAGCAGAGGTTGAGAGTGATAAAATTACAGACCTTAAAAATACAAACAAAAGATTGTTAAGGCAAATTGAAAAACTCAAAGACAAAAAAGCTGACTTAGTAGAAGCAGTATACAAAGGAGCTAAAGATGGTATGTCAACTGTTACATTACCAAAAGTAAAAGCCCCTACTAAATCAAAAACAAAAGGGCAAGAAATCTGTGTCCCTTTACTAAGCGATATTCAACTCGCAAAAAATACCGAAACATACAACTCTAAGATAGCATCAAAGAGAGTCATTAAATATGCAGAGAAAATCGTGAATCTCTCTCAGTTGCAGGGTGCAAACCACACTATTAAGAAATGTGTAGTTCTAGCACTTGGCGATATTGTGGAGGGTGAATTGATTTTTCCTGGACAAGCACATGAAATTGACAGTTCACTTTACAAACAAGTAACTGTTGATGGACCTGCTATGTTGTATGAGTTCTTTAGCATATTACTTTCTCACTTTGAGGAGGTTGAATGTTATTGGGTAATAGGTAATCATGGTGCGTTAGGTGGTAGGAGTCGTAGAGATTACAACCCTGAAACTAACGCAGACAGAATGCTAGGTAAGATTATGGAAACTATGTTCAAGAACGAGCCAAGAATGAAGTGGCATATTCCTGAAAAGAAATGGTATACCATTGCTAATTTAGGAGTCAAAGCAAAGTTCTTTTGTTTTCATGGCGACAACATTAGAGGTAGTATGGGACTACCTTTCTATGGATACAACAAAAAAATCCTAGGTTGGAAGGCATTAGCAAGTGCTGAACTTATGGAGGATTTTACACACGCAGTATGTGGACACTACCACACACCAACATCTCTATATCTGAATGATGTAAGAGTATGGGTAAACGGCTCAACTGAAAGTCATAATGGATATGCACTTGAACAGTTAGCTGCAATGGGTAGACCATCACAATTCTGTTTGTTTGTAAAACCTTCTAAAGGAGTAACAGCAGAGTATCTAGTGAATTTAGAAGAATGAAATTACAGTATCAAGTTATATCTCTAGGCATAGTAATCTATCTTGTAGGTATATTGACAGGCATGGCATTATAAGGAGTGCAAATGGACAAGGATAAACATAAAAAATTAATCAAAGACTTCCCTAAAAGTGTGGTAAAACCTGCACCAAAGGGTAAGTTTGGGGACTATGTACCCCATCACATATACACACAACGACTTGTTGATGTGATACCAGGAGAGTACAACTTCTTTTACGAAGTTATCAGAGGTAAAGATAATTCTATTGTTGGTGCAAAATGCACACTCATTATAGAAGGACTAGGTACAGTAGACGAAGTAGGAGATGTTGATATGAATGCATTGAATAGAAACATTACCGAGAGCGAATTACTTAAACTAGCTGTATCAGATGGTATTAAAAGATGTTGTATGAGATTTGGAATAGGTCTAGAGCTATGGACAGGTGGGATAACAGAGGAGGAACACTATGCCTCTGAAAAAAAAACTCAACCTAACGCGGTGAAACCACCCTCAGTTCCAGTAAAATCAGATGCAGATAAGTCGCAGGATAGCCTTTCTCCTGCCGTTAAGACCAAGGCTTCTTCTGCATCGCAAGATAGTTCTAATCCTATAAAGGTATTACAAGATGCAAACTTTTCTACAAAAGACTTGAATCATCCTAACGGAAAAAAAGCTATTGATGAAGATGGGTTGTGGTGTCCTTGTGGAACAAAAGTAAATTACATTCCAGAATCACAAAAGACATCTGCAAAAGGACCTGACTTTAGATGTTCTGCTATGGGACAGTGTGAGGTAGGTGATGTAGTTGACGGTAAAAGATTTGCTAAATCTTGGTGGATAGTTGACTATAAAAAAGAAACACCAAAGATATGGAGTTACTACGTACAAGCTCTCAATGGTGTAGTGATGCCTACTGCAAAAGGTATGGACGATATTAAAGAAGGTGAAGCTCCTTTCTAATGTTGTATGGAACAGAAAAAGTGTTCTTCAATACATGCATAGATTGTTTTAAAACTTATTTACATGAGTTACAAGCATACAAAGGACTATGCGAAGAATGTGAAAGGGCTTTTGGAGAAAGGATGAATGATGTCGCAAGAGGAAACAATAGCTAAATTACTAACAGAAAACAGAAGAGGTGTCTGTGGTACAACATTCTTACAACATTACATCCCAAGATTTGGTGGTCATATATTTAATTTAAGACACGACAAAAATTGGGATATAGTAAAAGAGCGTTGTGATTTACACGAACACAAGAATACTCAATGGAAATACAGATTAATTAAGAGTGATACAATCAACTACGATGTAGAAGAAAATCAAAATTATTCTTTTAATTTGTATTAACTACTAATTTGTTTTTTAGCGTAAGTTTTGACAACTGCTAACGCAGCACCACCACCAGCTAGTAATGCTAATTGAATTGCATCAGCATCTACACCAGCTAATGGAGCAACTACTAAAGCACCTATGAACGCTTCAACGAAGGTCCATACAGTTCTTTCCAGCATATCTTTGAGGTCTTCACTCATTTTATAACTCCATGCATCATTCCAAGGAGTCCACCATAAGTCCTTCTTGAACTTACCCTCTTGGTTTCTTCTTCTATTATTCTTCTCGAATAAATCTGACATTATGTTATTACCTTTCCACTAAGTTTTGATTTGATAGTAAGTACATTACCATTTATTTCTTGTAATTTTTCATATACAGAATCAGCTAGTACAAGATGGTCTTTAGATTTGTTGTCCACTTCAGGTGTACCTGCTAATAATTTATTAATAGTTGTATATTCTATTGTTACTTTTTTACCTTGAAGTAGTTGACCTGCAACTTTTGCATACATTTTTTTGTAAGCTAATGTACTGCTACCAATAAATCCATCTTTTGATACTTCTAAATCTTGTTGTGTTTCCCCAACAATAAGGCAACCTGATGTATGTTCATCAGTGTTACCTGTGTGAATTAAGATATAAGTAAAGTTTGGTACGTCTTGTACATGGAGCATACCATAGTGTGCATTCTTATATCTTTCTGAATACTTAGCATGAAAGCCACCTGTTTTTCTAAATTCAATATCATATGTACCTTCTGGTATGCAAGTTTCGTGCATAACTTTTACTGCTTGATACTGGTCTTCTAATGTATAGCATTCAAATATGCCGTCAATAAACAACAGACCATTAGTTGCATCTGTGCCGAACTGTGTTCTAACTACTTGTAATTTCATTTTTCTTCTCCACTCCTTCTAACCAAGAGATGTGTACTCTTGAACCATCATCTAGTATAACCCAAACATGGTCTTCTTCTTTGTCTTTATTTACCAACACTACCATATTTACAATCACATATAGAAACATTTGTGTACCCATTTGGGTGCTTAAATGTTCTACACTTTACTTTCGGAAGCCTATTGTTAGTAACCATATACCTAATGTTATTATAGTGGCTAACCCAGTTACTTGCTGGGCAGAACCAGTTAGTGTAAGCGTAGCTATAACTAAACCAACCAAAGTCCAACTTAGGTTAAGAGTTTCTTTTATAGCTTCTACAAACCAATTCCATAATTTCTTTATCATATTTGTCTCCTAAAAACAAATGCAGCCATACTTGCTATTCTAGTCAGAATAACTGGGACTACCACTTCTTGTGCTTTTTCTTTTTGGTCTTGTGTCATATCATCTCCTATACTTCCAATACTTATATCTTCAAAATCTATATCAACAAAAGTTTCTATTGGATTTTCTATAAATGTTTCGAACTGCACTTCAGTAACAACATCAGCAAGTGTATAGTTTTCTACATCTGCATTCTCTACAGCTCTTTCAACATATTCTTCTACAGCTTCAGCAACTACCTCATCTTCTTTAACAGCCTCAGCAATAATCTCTACATCTTCAGCTTGGACTTGTAGTACTTCTGCAACAACTTCTACTTGTTCTTCGGTTAATTCTTCTACATTTTCTATTGCTTCTTCTACAACAGCTTGAACAACTTCTTGTACTTCTTCAGTAGCTTGGTCTAAATTTTGTACACCAATGTCATTGACTTGTTCTATAACTTCTATTGCTTCTTCAGTAGTAACTTCTTCTATAACAATATCTTCAATAACTTCTTCTACTTCTGCTACTTCTTCAGCTACTTCTTCTTCAGTAAGTTCTAAAGGTTCTTTAATATCTTCTTGTTCACTCTTGATTTCGACATCTTCTTCTTGAATTTCTTCCTCTCTGATATCGTCATCTCCTGGTATCTCTTCGTCCAACTCATCTTCTATTTCTTCTTCCTCAAATTCTGTATCCCAGTCATCAAATTCTGTTTCTTCAGGTATATCAACCATCTCAATCTCCAAGTCAATATCCACTTCAAATTCTTCTTCAATGATAAAATCTTCTTCGATAGTTTCAAGTTCTTCAACTTCATCTTCAAGTTCCAACTCAAGTACCACATCATCATCTTCAGGAAGCTCTCCTTTGGTATCGTATTCTTCTTCATCATCTTTTATTATAACTTCTTCTTCAGTTTCTTCTTCTGGTATATCACAATCACCACGCTCTATTTGTGCATCAGTCATGTAACAACCAAACATTTCTTCATTTAATTTACGCTCATTGTCTCTTTCAACTGTTCCATCTTCTACTTCATATTCTTTGTATTCTGCAACAGTACCATCATCCATTACAACTTCTACCTTCGGAGGTTCAGGGGGCGGTGGTGGTATGTAAGGCTCTGGTTCTGGTTCTGGTTCTGGAGGTGGTGGTAATGTAGTAGTAGTCGTTGTTGGTTGTATGTACTTAAATGATATGTCGTCAAGCAATGACCAATCATTTATTGTTATTGTAAAACTTTCTATAAATGTATCTAAAGTATCATAAATATTGTAAACAACATCTTCAAACATATTTTGTATATCTGTATTATCTTGACCTTCAAGTACATTTACTTGTGTAGTTTCATCAGTATGTGTGTATGTAACTGTGCCATCATTATTTAATGCACCAATCCTAAAACCAACTTCGTATATATCTATATCTAATTCTTCTTCATCTACTGTTGTAGTTTCAGGTAATGTAAATGTATAGTCATTACTATCATTACCATGTTGAAAGTAGTGTAGATTCATATGAAAATCTGTCATACCACAACAAGACCAGTTACCATTACTATGCTTGTCATCTATTTGTATATTGTTTTCTACTTCATTACCTTGACTATTAAGTTCATCTTCAGGTAATTCTATATCTGTAGATTGTTCCCATTCAGGAATAGTTGTTGTTGTTGTAGTTGTTGTAGTGTTATCTTCTGGAACAGTTGTAGTCGTAGTTGTTTCTTCTGGTCCATCAAATGTTTCTATTTCTTCTACTTCTCCTGGAATAGTCGTAGTAGTTGTAGTTGTAGTTGTATTATCTTCTTCGTTAGCTAACGCTGAAAGCGGTAACATAACAAGAGATAATACTAACCACCATTGCAGCAGCCGTGTCCGCAGCATTCCATATTACCTCCTACATTAATGCGTTGACCAACACCACCAATGCAGACCCTGCAACTAACCAACCGCTTAGTTCTTGCCTTGAAATTTTTGAGTTTACTTTTTCGTGTAGTAAATCTATTCTTTCATTTGTTTTTTCTTGAGTTTCAATAATTATATTTAGAAGTTCTTTATTGGTATATCCATTTCCATTGTTCATAAAATGAAATCCCAATCTTCTTCATCATAGTTGTCAGGTATTTTTGGAACAGCAAATTTATCTAACCAAACAAAAAATTTTTGGCAGAAGTATCCTAAAATAAAACCAACAATATAATCCATCAAGAGATTATAGCATATACCTCGGTCGTTTCTTTTTTATATTGGTAAATATTGTACGAATATTTCTATGAAAGTTAATACTAGCAGTAGTGAATGACATATAATCTAGTATTTCTTTTGTTGGTTCTATTTCTTTAAGATTTAAAGGTTTATTAAAAAATATTGTGTTACATGGTTTACCTTTTACTAAAGTTATCTTTGCAGGTTTAGTAACATCTTCTTGTATCCATGCAAGGTTTATAGGTCTAAGCCATGCATATGGATAGAAAGAACCTATAACTGCAGAACAATTATCTTTATCTACATTATCTAAAGGATTCATTAAAGTCATTTCTAAATCTTTATCATCAGTTACAAATATCATACTTATTGTTTGTTGTAATACAGCTCTGCCATCATCTGAAGCTCTTACACTTAACATATCTCCCATTAATGTATGCATGTCTAATGATGTATTGTGAACTTTTTCATCAAGCATATAGTTGTAATATGGTCCTTCTTCGTTTATACCAAACTCTACTTCAACACTTAGTATGCTAGGTAATGTAAAAAGTCTATCGTTTAATCCACCAATAGATGGACAGCCATAAACATTTCTATTTATTTTTTGTAATTCTTGTTGTAAAGATGGGTGCATAAAATCATGAGGTATATAAAAGTATCCTGCTTTTGTTTTTCTTTTTCTAGGGTAAACCATTATTTAAATCTTTTCTTTGACCAGCTTGTATCACGATAATGATTCTGCATAGTAGCATTGAATCCATTTTCAGCTAATACATCTAGTTCTCCATCTGCAAGATAGTCTGTTTCCATAGACCAGCTTTCTCTTTTAAAAGGTATGACTTGTGCAAGTGGTGTGCCTTTAGGTATTATTCCTGTAAAATCTTCTTTCAACCACATAGGAAAATGAAAGTTCAATACTTCTTTATCTGTATCTACTATCGCAGGTATCATTCTAAGCGGTGTATCATGCCAACCAAAAGGTTGTGTAATTAAACAACTATAACCTTTAGGAGTTTTTATTATTGTATTCCATATGTAATTTACAACTTGACTGTTATATCCAGTAGGTGGTTCTATTATATTTGTACTTGTATTGTGTATTGTAAATAACAACTCATCACTATTCCATTGCAAATCAAAAACGTTATCTTTGTTATGTTGAACTATCATGTCTTTACGTAGCTCTACAATGTAACCTGATTTCATAGTATCAATAAAAGGTAAACATTTTTTAAACGTCATGTTCTTACCTTCATCTGTCATCATAAGTTTCTTATCAGGCGTACCGTTACTCATATACACAGGAGATAAAGAATACCAACTAGGTTTGTATAAGTAAGCAGGTTTAGGTGGTGGTTGTATTTTAGAATATCTTTTATTTACAGCTACAAATTTAATTTTTTTTGGCATTACGTTTCCTAAAAAGTTTTCTGTACCCATTCTTAAATGTACCGAGATTATTTATAAAACCTCTAGCAGATAACTCTTCGTCCCACTCTTGTAATACTAAATTGTACTCTTCTCTTTTAAAAGGAACTATATAACACAATGGTTCACCTTGTGCAATGAATACATCTTTCACGTCTTTTTTTATCATTATTTGTGGATTAATTAAATGATATTGGTCAGTGTGGATTATTCCGTATGCTACTTCCCAGTTAGGATTAGCATGCCATAACATAGGTATTTGCATAATTGAATAGCCATCAGGTGTAATACATTCCCAAGTATTATCTAATTTAAATATAAAATCAAAATTAGAATCACCATAATTAAGAAATTGGTCACGACTATGTATAACTATTTCTATACCAGGTATACCTGTCTCAAATCTATAATCATGATTCTCTTTGTTATACATAAGTTGTAAGTCACACGGTGCAGGTATTACATATCCAGTGTTAAATACATCTACAAAAGATGGACATAACTTTGCTGTTCTTGTTTCACTATTAGGACCAATATGTTTATATGGGTCTAGTGGATTTTTTTCTATATCTGCAGCAGCAGGTGTATTCTTCCATATGTCAGGTATAAAATTTTTAGCAGGTTGTACTGTTGCTTCTGAATGAAGCAATCCTCTTACAGGTGTTTGGAACTTTATATCTATCATTTGTTAAATCTTCTATAACCATTTTTAAATTTAGATAATGCTCTATGCATACTGCCTTCTATCTGTGGTTTATACTTATCATAGTTATTATCTATAACTAATTTAGATTCTTCTCTTTTAAATGGTACATAGTAACACAGAGGTTCGCCTGCTTTTATAAATACTTCTTCTTCTTTACTTGTATAACAAATTTGTAAGTTTATTTCGTGAACAACATCTGCTTTTAAAACACCATAAGCTACATGCCAATCAGGATTGTAATCATAAAATAGTGGTATTTGTCTTATACTATAACCTTTAGGTACAATTATTCTCCAGGGATAATTTAATTTAAATATTTGTCTAACTATAGGGTTAGGTAAATAATTATTTAACTGTCCTTGTCCATGCATTTCTATATCAAATGCTGAATTAGATGTCTTCCATATCCAATCATCTACGCCATCTCCATTAACGCTTAGCCACATATCACATGGTGCAGGCAAAACAAATCCTTCAGTAAATATATCTGAGAAATTAGGACATAGTTTTGCTGTTCTAAAGTTAGGTATTTTTTTATAATCTGTATGATACTGTACATCTGAAGGCATCTTTTTATACCAATCAGGCATAAAATTTTTAGCAGGTTGTGGTTGAAATTCTTTTATGTCTCTGTGTCCTACGACATCAGATGTGAATATTGTTTTCATGCTCCACCTATTTTAGCTATTCGCCTAAGTTTTGTCCTTGTAATGCATCTTCATCAGCTTGTGTCCATTGAACAAATTCCCAACCTGTTGTGTTGTCAGCTTGATATGCTGTTTCATTCCATCTATGTAACCATATTTCATCATCAGGTTTACTTGTAATATAGTCAGGTTGTGCTGATTCATCATTTGGGTCTATATCTGCTAATGGATGAGGTAATGGTGCTACATATTCGTTCTTTGTATCATCCCAAGTCCAACTATCAAAAGGTTTTGGTTCTTGAAATTTGTCAAGACTGCTATCATAAGTACCGCCAATGTGTGCAAAAGCACCTCTAATGTTGTCATTGTAAGATGTTTGTACCCATGTTCCTTCTAGTTTTAAAACATCAGCAATAAAGTCTAAGCCAAGTTGTTCTGTATCTGTACCTGTATTTTCAGGGTCTGTAATTTCATTTCCAATAACAATGACTTGTTCTACTATATTGTCGTCACCTATTTTTGCAAAGTGTGCCATTAGTATGTAATCGTTCCTGAACCAGTAAATGTATATATCTGGTTACCACCACTTGTTGAAGCTGTTACTGAACCTGATGTTGCTGAAGCTACAGATGTGCTGCTAAGAATAACTACTCCTGAACCTCCACCGCCACCATTAAAAGTTTGTCCATGGTTACCATGACCGCCGCCGCCACCGCCGCCGCCTTTTTGACCTTGACCGCCGCCGCCGCCTCCACCTTTGCCACCAGAGCCTCCGCCACCAGAACCTCCACCGCCACCGTGTTGTTCTCCTCCTGCATAGATACGATAGTAAGCACCGCCACCACCGCCTCCAGCACGAGTTACAGCAGAACCAGTAATTGATGATGAAGCACCTGAGCCACCTGCTCCTCTGTTTTGACCTGAAGCATTACCACCAGTACCACCTGCTCCGCCACCACCAGAGTTACCTCCGCTATTTCCTTCAGCAGGAGAGTAACCACCTGAGTTTCCTGCTTTGCTTGAGCCACCACCTGAACCACCTGTAGCAGCAGAACCGCCACCACCTGTGGAGTTAAATAAAATATTTCCTGAAGTTGTTTCTGCTACTCTTGAAAAACCACCATTACCACCAGTTGTACCGTGACCTGCACCTTTTCCGCCTTGACCACCAGCACCAACTGTGACTGTATATTCTACACCAGTTATAAAACCTACTGTTCCTGTTCTATATCCTCCAGCTCCACCACCACTAGCAGTAGAACCTCCACCTCCTCCACCACCACCTATACAAAGAAAATCAACTGATGCTTTTCCACCCCAATTGCTATCTTCTGTAAGGTTAGTGATATCTTCTAATGAGAATACACCTTGAAGGGCAGCCGTGTCGTCTGCCACATTTCCTATAAATCCATATTTTTTACGCTCTACCATTTAAAAACTCCTTACTATACGTCTATTTCAAGAACGCTGAGTGTCATTTCTAAATCTGATGCTGCACCTGCCCAAGACCTAAGTTCATCAGCAGCTTCTAGTACTAGCTTTCCTCCAATAGGATTTATTGCAGTTTTTGCTGGTACTGATAATGCTGATACTAGAGCCGCGACAGTTGAACCATCATTCATATCAACGTTTAAATCTGCAGCATTTGTACCGTCTACGTTAGCAACTTGACAATGAATAACCACTGCTATTTTGCTTGCTGGACAGGTATAAACTACTGCATCTGCACTAGAACCTAGTGCTACGTTTACTGTCTGAAATGCTTCTGCCATTTTTTATTCTCCAATATAATTAATTAATTAACTATCTCCTAGTACTATAGCACGACTTTGTGTAGCAGTCACGCTTGTAACAGAAAGACTTTCATAAGTTAATCTTAGAGCAAGGGATATCCCTGCTCCTCCTGCTTCATTTAAAGTTAAATCTAAATCTTCATCTAACTTTGTATTACCTTTAGCCTCTAAGACTAAATCGCCACCTTCTTTAAGCATCATGAGCATACTCATATTATCCTCCTAATGCTAAGACCATTCCTAGTGTTGTACCTGCACCTGGGTACAGTGTTACCTCACCTTGTCCACCCATTCCTGTGTGTCCACTTGAAGAGCAGTAGTAATATAATTTAGATGTTGCTCCTGCTATTCCTAGAGTTTCAGGTGTTATTTCTATTTGATGATAAGCATTAGCAGTTCCAGGAGTACCACTAGATGTTACATTAGTTGTAAATTCAGAACCACCTGCTTGCGAACCATCTCTTGTTGTAGAAAATTTAAAGTTATGTCCTGACAAAGAACTATCTGATAAATCAAATTTGTATTTAAAACCTAATTGAAATATAAAATTAGATGACCTTGTACCTGCACCTGCATCAGTACCTGATAAAAAGTAAAATACATTCTGACTACCTGAGCCATCATCTGCTACTTTTACTGTAATAACAATAGTCTGTGATGCAGTACCTGCAGTAATACCATCTATCTGTGCTTGAATATTAGAACTTGCATTATTGAGATATTGGAACTCTGTATTACTTATGCTTCCATCAGCAATAATTGTTGCAGCTATTGATGTAGGACCAGCATCAATTCTGTCGTGAATATCTTCAAACATTTCTTTTACAACTGCCATACGTACTACAGTTCCGTCTGCATGTGTAGGGTCAGTAGAATGTCTACCTTCTTTATCTCTTGTTATTGCAGATAAAGTTGTGCCTGAAGCACCTGTAACTTCTACAACTTCTCTGTTAGAAGCATTATCAGGGTCTATTACTAAATAATATGGTGCAGCAATGTTAGATGTTCCATTTGAAGTTGGAGCTGAAGTTAAAGTTGCTGATGTACTACCTGATGCTAATACACCATTTAATGTTGTCTCAAAAAAGTTTGCGTATTTTACTTCTTGTGCTGTCATCTATGCTCCAAATTTCATAAATCCTAATGCGTTTATACCAAACACTTGTGCAGAAGTTACATCAGTAACAACATTCTGTCTAGTACCACGCACAGTAATTATAGCATATTGTACTACACTTCCTACTTCTGTATTAGATTGTACAGGATAACTTATTCTTTCTACAACACCTCTTATAATTTCATTAGGGTCAAATATTTCTAATGTAACAGCATCACCTTCTTTATCTCTTAAAGTGTTATATAAAGCATCTCCTAGTCCTTTTACTTTTATAGGTTTCCTTCCAGGTCTATGGACTCTATCTGATATATTTATAGGTATTTGTGCTACTACAGTTTCTGGTCTTGGTAATGCTCTAAATTGTACTGATTTTACTTTAGGTGTATTTGATGTATTAGTTGTAGATAAAGTTAGTTTACCAACTATATATCTTGCTACTTCTTCTATCTGGTTTTCTTGGTCTCCTGTACCACTTGCTTGAGTAATAGCAGTCTTATAAGAACTATCACTTACATCATTTAAAGATTCAAATTTAGTAGAAAAAGCTAAACTAACTGTTGTATCTGCTGGTAATAACTCTGTAGATATTTCTGCACCTACCCACTGTTTTTCTTCTGCTGTGTAAAAATCTGCAGCAGGCAAAACTAAATATCCTGTGCTTTCAAATGCAGATGTTTGTGTATATACACCGCTTGCAGAAACAGTAAATGTAAATTTTTCATTGACCTGACAAATACTATAAACATTACCACCAGCATTAGCTTTGTAATATCTAGCTATACCAGCAGTAGGTAAATAATATCTCCATAAATAAGCCGTACTACCTGATTCTTTTATGCCTGTATATACAGAATCTCTTGTTGTATACAAAGCATAAGGTGCGTTATCAATACCATCTTCATCCCACTCTTTGATTAATTGATTTCCTGTTAAAACATACAAGTCATCAGATACTGTTAAATCAGCACGATATAATCTTCCAATAGTTTTACTTCCTGTAGAAGCAGTTTTAGTTCCATAAAAAATTATTCCCTGAGATTCAACAACACATGTCGGTGATTCACCAGCTATTTCTGTTTCTCCTTTTGCAGTTAACACTCCAGATATATCTTTGATTGAATATATATATCCATCAGTTGCAGTAGCTAATATAACTGCACCTGCATCACAAACATCAGTAAATGTTTCTCCTGTACCTAATGTTATAATCGCAGAACCAACAGTAGTATCACCATCGTAAGCATGTATTGCATTACCAATAGAAACTAAAAATTGATTTTTAACTGACCATATTTTGTCATACACAGCAGCAGACATTTTTTGTGTTGATGAACTTCCTGAAGGTAGTAACTCTATCTCTCCAGCACCACCATTGTTTGCAGTTATATATAAATCTGTACCATAAGAAGCTAAACCTTTTATTTGATATCCTGATGTAAGGTTTAATGATACTGTAGACCAGTTAACTCCACCATCTTCTGATACATAAAGTGTTGTATCATCAGATACATATATTTTAGTACCAACTGTTGCCATGTAGTTATCATCATCAGTAGATGTTAATGCACGATTATTAGCTGTAGTATGCAATAAACTTACTGAGTATGAACTTCCTAAATCACTGTTAAAAACATCTACACATTGACTGTCCCAAAATCTTGTTGTGTCTGAATCTGTACCATTTGTTCTGTGTGCAGTGTCTAAATTTGAACCACCAGAAAAATTATTTCTAGAAAAAATACGACCAACACCTGTTGTAAAGTCTTCTGCGTTTTGCCTTACATTTATTCCAGACTCTGTAACATCTGTAGATTGTATAGTCATATCTCTATTAGGACCAACTGCACTTCTTAATAAAATATCATCAAGTTTTAAATCGTATCCATATCTTTTTGGATTACTAATATTTATTGTTGTAGCTATCCTAGGCATTAGGACTGTATTCCAAATACCAATCCATCAACAGAAACTGATTCAGGATATTTTGCTCTTAAAAATTTTCTAGCTTGATTCACTAATAACTGTTGATATTGTAGCAAAGAGTTTCTAATACTGTTAGAACTACCTACAGGGTAGTTAGATACAGCAAGTTGGTCAGATATGTAATCTGTTGTAGCAGCAGGTATATCTCTTCCAGCTAACATTTGTGCTGCAACACCTGCCATAATAATAGGCTCATACTCTTGTTCTAATCCAATACTTGTTAGAGTATCTGTTTCTGCTGTAGGTTCTATAAATTTTTTCTTAAATGTAACAAAAGCTGTATGACCAGTATTTATACCAGAAAATTGTACTGCATGTACAACTGATGGTCCTGAAGAATAAGTAAATGTTCTTGATACTCCATCACTATCATTGTATGTAAAAGGATTTGGTAACTCTACTAAACTACATGCTACATTAGAAAACTTCACACCAGTAGTATCAGAGTTACTACTAAAATCTGTATATTGTGATATAGCACCAATAATAGAAACAATATAGTTATGTGTACCTACATCATTATATGCACCAAGTAATGTATATCCATCTCCTGTAGTTACAGATTGCGTTTCAACTGCAAACAATGTAGGAAATAAATTATTTATCTGGTCTTTTACAGCATCGAAAACATTTTTTCTAGGAAATGGTGGAGCTATTTTTATAATATCACCTGCTGTATGAGCTGATGCTGTTGTCCCTCTAGCTCCTCTTTTAACAGTTATTGTATTTGTAACAGAGTTTAAATCAGTACATATCATAAGTTCTTGATTTATTTCTATTACTGTACCTTTGTCTAATGCATCTTCTTCTTCAATAGATAACATATCTCCTTCAAAGACAACGCTTGTTACTGAGTCATTTATTCCTGTAGATAACGTAGTATAACTAACTAAGTCATCCATAGGTTCTAAATATTCTCTATACACTCTGTCGACAAGACCTCCAATGTCTGTACTCATTGGTCCTCCTAACTGTGTCTAAAGTGTAATATTAATTTTCTATCTGCAGCTTCGTTTCCATCAGATGTAATTCTTATATAGCCATTGCTTGCAAAAGCCCAACCTGAAGGGTCAACTCTTAAAATGTCTCCTGCTGAAACAGTATAGGTAACATCAGTTCCATCTGTTTCTTTTACATCAACCCATGTTGAGTTGTCTAAAGCAAAGTCAAATGAAATATTAGAACCTGTCATTGCTGCAGGAAATTGTATACCACAAAGTAACATTCCTTCAGTTTGCACTCCGAGTGAGTTGCTGTTATCTGCTGAAATATCTATTAAACATTCTTTTGATTTAATCATATCTTCCTTACTATAGCAGAAGAAAAGGGTGGAGGTGGAG